>Ga0075439_12091_pt1 | contig 9949 bp, 6 predicted proteins | sample MintriSingleCell_FD_74264 | JGI IMG/M metagenome (GOLD analysis project Ga0075439, IMG submission 74264) | Marine eukaryotic communities from Monterey Bay, USA to study complex ecological interactions - Minidiscus trioculatus JGI Plate_4_G5... | ecosystem: Environmental > Aquatic > Marine >... | reverse complement strand
ACAATGACTATCAACAATTCCTTCCAGCTTCTATCATTCAACCGCAAAGTTCAAGATGCTTTGCAAACTGTTGAGCGTACACTCAAACTAGAACGTAAGCCACAACTAGCATCGGATGTAGATCATACCTACGGTGCCAAGTATGCATTAGTTAACTTGACATCTAACACTGCAATTATTGCAATTATTAGCTGCTTGGAAAAGCTAGGTTTGGATGCTTCAGTTCTTAAATCAATCGACAAACTTAAACCTTGTACATTACGATTTGATGCATCTACTAAATCCAAATTTATCAAGGAAGTTACAGTAGATGTTCCTGTACAGCGTAGTTATGAAGAGACAGAGACTACCAATTCAAAGAGTAAGAAGGGAACGTTTGAACAGACCAAGACCAAAGTTATGAAGGTGAGATAACAGACATATCATATGTTCTTTTTCTTGTATAGCAAACTCATATACTCATACATATAGCTATTCCGCTCTTCTTCTACAAAACGTACTATACAGGCTATTAATCATGTTAAAGAATACCATTGGGAGATTGAAACTACTTGGTCACTCTCTGTATACTCAGGTACTAATGTGGATGCCAAGAAGGTCATCAAAACTCGAACATCTAAATCAACAATTATAACACAATCTCACATATTATGGGATAAAGAAAGTATATCGATACCACCGATTGAAGTATCGTTAACTTGGTTATTGCAACAGATTGATACTGCTACTTTATCATCACAGTTCAAGGTTGATACTGAACATGAGCAGACAAAAACACCCAGAAGGAATAAGGAAGTATCAGAAGCGTTAGACTTTACCAACAGATTAAAGCGATGGTGTCATAGTATTGAAGCATACTTTGAGTTGTTGGGAATGAATGTATTTGATAATCATAATCCTGCCCTCCCGGATCAGTCTTCTACACCTTCTATCTTTCATGCTAAGGACCAGTATAAAATCTTTAATCCCATCCTTCCACTGATGGAGGACACTGTATCCGAGGGGATGGATGAGGGTAACGAGGTAGATAGTAAGCACATCATTGGATTGCAAACATCAAACACTAATGCTGGTGATAATGAGAAGTTACTTAAATCGAAGGATATGTCCAAGTTATTGAATGAACACATCCGGACTTTGGAGGTAGCGATTAGTGGAATAGAACAGACTTGGGCATCATCAGGCATTCTATCATCAACGGAAGCAACATTGGTACTCATTACCGGACAGTTGACCGCACTATCAACGCAGTATAGTCAGACAATGGACTACATCGAATCAATGCTGGAGACAAGTCTAATAGCAGCTATCGGGAAGAGAATTACGGCAAAGGACGTTGCTACTTTTGTTCAGTATCATGAGGCACGGCTTCTATCTCCCAATCCATTGCCTTTCTCCTATGCCATTCGTCGTCCTGAGCATTACCCAGTTGGCTTATTAACAATTGAAAGTATCGACGGAGATAGTCCCGAGTGTATCTATACACATACAAGAGAAGTCGCTGCCACGTCGAGTCTCAAGGTACCATTGAATGCCGCTACTGTATTAGAACTTACCGGAGGTCAGTATCTTCATGGTTACATGAATCAGAGGTTTGGTAGTAGTCATAAGAGGCATCGACTAGTAGCAAGGTCTCGTCAATTCTCGTCGTTCGTGTTGGTGGTTGGTAACATGATCGACGGATCCACACTTGACCCCAAAGATGCAATAATCATTCAGAACAAGGATGAGCTTATCATCCCTCTGCTGTTGGAGGAGATGCCGACAGCTAAAGAGTTTAAGGATGCTATTCAGGCATTAAGTCCAGAACAACAGAGATTTGCCAAGTCGTATCGGAGTATGCAACTGTCAAGCAGTGTCTTTGGGGTATATATTGTTCAAATCAAGCCACAACTCGAGACGTTGCTTGGTTTACCGGCAGACTCTCTAGACAAGGAAATGAAACTAACACAAGATCTAATGGAGCTCTTTGTTGAATATCAGGTGCCAAGTGACCTATTAAGCTACAATGGATTCGACCAAGATGCCGCAGTTGCTGATAAGATATCGAATGTTAGAAAGAATGTTAAGGGTGTGCTAGATGTTATCACTGCCGAGAAGGAGAAGCAGCTCAATGGTGAGGCACAGAGAACTCAGATGGCAGTTGAACAAGCTGTTGGATCGGCGGTAGAACAAGGTTTTGGATCACCGGTGACTTTTACTGGTGCTGATATGGATGAGGATATGTGTTGGAGTGGCCGTCCTCCAACAAGGGCCCTGAGGAAAAGTAGTGGAGCCGCTCGACGTGCAGTGGCTCGATCCAGGGCGGCTCCACAACCGATGGCAATGATGGCGTGTTCGGCTCGACCCATGGCCCAATCAGCAGCTCCTCGAATGATGGCACGCTCAGCGGCTCCACAGTCAATGGTGCTATCTGATTGTTATGCTCCTGAACTTGTCAATTATAAAAGGCAAGAGTCGTATGGTCGTGAAGGTGTTGATTATAGTGCCAGGAGTTTATCCTTAGCAGATGATGTAATGGAGGAGAGTCAGGATCAAGAAGAAGAACTAAGTGAGAAGCAAACGAAGCCAGTCCAGTCCAAGGCAACACAATCTACCTCCGATCAAGGCATTGACTTTACTCTCATTCCACAGACATTAGACAAATCCATCGAAACTAGTGGTGGAGGCAACGCTCTCCGTTCCACAACGATCAAGACAAGTAACAGTTGGGTCCGTAATAGACAGGAGAACCTCCTAACTAAGCCTAAGAAACAAAGTCTAAGTGTCGATGATATCAAGAAGGAGAAGAATAAGGCATTTGATTTGCTAGATGCCCTTTCTCGAAGTGGGAGTTTGGCACTGGCATTTACAGAGCTTCATGTGGTAGTTTGTTTAACACATGCCTTTGATAAGGATGTTATGAGTACTGTTGTATGTGACAATATCAACCCAATTGAAAAGTTGGAGCATTCAACTCTGCTTCTTGCATCTGCAGTACACAATTTGCCACCAAGGGAGTTAATCGGGAATGTCAACGACTTACAACGATTGGAAGTGGCGCTTCCCAACTTCTTGAGCCTGCAGGAACTGACGGATAGTTAATGTGTTAATGGATGAACTATGTTTGATGATTGATAAGTATATGTATTGATGAGTTGTGCTGGTTGATATGTGCTAGTAGTGATATGGCTTGACAGAGAAAGATACCAAAAGACACAAGATATGAGTAAACTTTAGAGACTATACTGTTTGACAGAGAAGGATATCGAGAGGAACACAAGATATGAGTAATAACACTTCTAGCTATTGTTTGCTATTATATGCACTATCTATACAAGTGTGGGCACTTTAGTTGGTATCATCGTTGAGTCGCTACCCAAAGGAGATGCCATGACTTGCATTAATTCCTTCTGCCTCTGTTGTCTCAACAACTCTTTATAGTGTCGACGTCTCAATTCACCCTGTCCAATCACATAACTGCTACCAACTCCACCCTCTTCAATAACTGGACTCAACTCGGTAATACTCCCTGGTAATGATGGATTGGTTACTACTGAACAACGTGGACTGGTTAGTTGTTGAGCATGTGTAGAGTACGAATGGGATGAATGACATCTACTCAATGGTGCCGACGAGGCATTGCATTGGATGAGATCTGGACGTGGTGGTTGCTGTTTATACTGTAGTTGTCTTCTGCTTTGCATCATAACCATGCTGTTATTATATCGAACAATATCAGGACGGGGCGGGTATTTGTTGCTGTTGATACTTGATACACTCATTCCACCGCCGCCTACTCTACTACTACTACCTTGCTGATGTTGTTGCTGATACTGCTGTGATGTCTCTTCAGCAGACGGTGGATCTTGTCTACTATTTGGATCCCTATTAGAATTCTCTTCTAGAGATGGATCGTTAGGCAACGAGGGAAAGATCTTCTTCTCCTTCTCCTCTCCGCTTGATCTTACACTTCGTGGGCTGCTTGGATTCCCTTTTACTAAACCACCCTTGCAATTATTTCGTACCAAACACTTGATAACTAACTTCTTTAATATCTCTGCACCATCTTCTCCTTCTTCTTCTTCGGTCGGCATAGCATTAGGCTTATCTTTAATCCCCATAGCAATATTAATCTCTCCCTCCTTATAATATACGCTCCCCTTAATCTCATTATCCCCATCGTTATTATCATCCCGCGCCTCATCTCCTTCTCCATCTCCATCTAAACCAACTATAATCGTATCAGTCTCCAAACTAATACTACCAGAGTTATCAGTCATCCATGAATCACGAATTTCAAATAAATCATCAAAATTATTATATACTGATTCTTGACTATATGATAATTGCAAGTCTTCATTGTTGCTGTTAGTGGTATCTTGTTGTGAGTAGGATGGTGCATCTATAGATGAACGAGATGACCGTAGTGAAGAGGAATTCATGGAATGTATAGTTTCAATATCATTCTGGAGCATGTAATCTGTTAATTCATATTCGATACTCTCTTCTTGCAATTCGTTGTTTTTGTTGTTATTGAGTAAGTTGGCATAGTTGGCTGTGGCGGTGAGTATATTTTCATATCGTATTGATATCTCTGGAGTATTGTTTTTGTCTATGGTATTGCAATTTGTTGGTTGAGAGATTATACTGCTTGTATCATCAGCCATATCATTCTGGGTTGCTGCTTGAGTAGATGCTGGTTTCTCCTTGTTGTTGTCGTAGTCATTTATTTTATTTTTGAACATAAGATATAAACTTCCCATGATAACATTACCCAACACAAAGCCAGTGCAGTAACTCATTATAATCTACTGTTATAGGACGTCGCTCATATAGAACTGCTTCATTTATATAGATGGCATCTTATCAAGTAAACTATTACATAGCATCTGTGAGTAGAGAGGGGGAGAAAATTCAACGCTCAAATGACAGTGTGACATGTAAACCGCGCTACCGTTTCGTCACGACGTGACTTCTTTGCAATTGGTTAGTTGATATAGGTTGGATCTAATCACGTGTATATTATGTTGATCACGTATACATAAATCACAAATAAAATGTGTAGAATAAAAATAAAGCTGATGACGAGAGAGATGAAGTTGTAATGCGATCACGTCAATACTATTTAGTTTCGTATATCATCAATATATCCAGTATATCAGTTTTAACGCTCTTTCGAATAACCGCTATAGTTATTATTCACTGATCTATGTTAAGATACGCTTAGTGGTATCCTTTGCGAATGTTGAGGATATATGATGTGTATGGATTCTCCTCAATTATTATATACATAACAACCATCTTTGTGCAATTGCAACAATCAATATATAACGATAACAACATCATTGCAAATATGTCATATCTAATAAGAAAAGAGACTGAGTTTACCAAACGTGCTCTTAATAAAGATTATAAACACCCATCGAGTGATGATATCATGAAGAGTATAGCTGGAGCTTGGGAGGAATTGAAATGTACACATTGTGGTAAGAGACTTACTATTAATCAAGAACATCAAAATGCCAATATGTTATATTGCAATGAAACATGTAAGAGGTTACATAATTCCATGGCACCTATTGCGACATGTGCCTATTGTGGTAAGGAGGGGAGTGATGTTAATAATGAATGTAATAAATGTCATACAGTAAAGTATTGTAATGCGGCATGTAAGAAGAAACATCGGAAGAAGCATAAGAAGGTATGTGAGAGAATTGTATCCGATGGGTTAGCAAATTCCAATATCCCATCTGAGGAACAACCGCCGAATAAGGATACTATCAAATATAATCCCGAGGTCCATGAGTGGCCTCCTTGCAAGGGTGATAATTGTACAAAGAACGCAAAGATCGATGGGTATTGTCTATCGTGTGATAAAAAGTATAATCATGGTGGTAGTTCTTTTAAGCAAAACGTTAAACGAAGAGAAGAGAGAGAAAAGGATATGAATATGGATGCATGTTACAAGTGTCAAAAAGACAATGGAGGTGAGTGCATGTTATATCGTTCAGTATTTGTGCATATGATATTATATTAACATAGTTCTTTCCATGTATCAGAACCAATGAAAAAATGTGACTTTTGTCCGAGGTTATATCACACTGGTTGTAGTGATTCTTCGAAACCAATCCGATCAGAAGAAGAGTTCAAGTGTTGGGTTTGTAAGTTAGATGAGAGACGGTCACTAGCAGAAGAAGAAGAATCACAACCGTCACCCCCATCCTTATCTGATGTATCAAATGCCAATACAGTATCAAATGAACAAACTCTCCATAATCCACAACATCAAGCAATGGGTATAGACGAAGAGACGCCGCCACCTGATGCGATATCAAAGGAAAGACGAGAAGAGGAAGATACATCACCATCACCCTCTTCTTTATCCAATATATCAAATGCGAATACAGTGCCATTATACAAAGATAATAGAATGATTAAATTATTCGAGTCCATTATAATAAACGATGATGAGCCTAATAAAAGACAGAGAAAAGAATCCTTATTTAAGATTATGAATGATGAGGATCATTTTGTATTATCGGATGAAAAAAATATCTTCGAACAACTTAAACAACAACAGATAAATGATGAACATCTCTTCAAACTGCCTCCTCGACCATTAGACTGCCCAATATGCAATATACAACTACCACATCGTAGTTCAGGAAAGGTATATATGTCGTGTTGTGGAAAAGTTTTATGTAGAGGCTGCATTCATACAATTCAAACAGATTCTCTTTGTGTTTTGTGCAAAGTTCCAATGCCCGATTCTGATGAAGAGATTGTCAAACGATATGCGGAACGTATTGTTTATGATGATGCCAACTCGACATGCACTTTGGGTTGCTTCTATCAATCGGGAATGTTTGGCCTTCCACAAAGCTACTCAAAGGCATTAAAACTATATTACTGGGCGGCTGCTCTTGGTAGTGCTGAAGCTTATTGCAATATGGCTGATGCATATGATAATGGTAGAGGAGTGGAGAGAGATTATGAACAGGCTTGGGATTCCTATCAACTAGCTGCTATGAGAGGTAATGTGGAAGCAAGATATAACCTTGGAGTGAGTGAGATGCTTATAGGCAACACGGGGAGGGCATTAAAGCACTTTTTGATTGCAGTAAATACTGGGCATGCCGATTCTTTGAAAAGAATCAAGCAACTTAAAGATGATCTTCATATATCTGAAAGTGAATGGTTGCAAGCTGTTCACAGCTTCCAAGGATATAAGGCAAAGATAGAAGCCCCCTTAGGGACCAAGCTGCTGCATTTAGCAATGACTATAGATACCACGAGCCATTGAGCGGAAAGGTAAGAGAGGCCATGATAAGTGAGATACGAGAGACTATGGCTTTGGCGCCCCAAGAATCAGAAGAGGAATGTCCCATGCTAGTGGATTTGGGGACTTTTGAACACCGGCAAGTTGTACCTCAGCCTCGTCAAGTTCAAGAGAAGCTCCCCAATGGAGTTAATGAAGAGAAGAGTGAAACGGATCAGCCTACAATAGAGGTTGCTGCGGCTGCACCCCAACAAATCAACGAGGAACGCCGTCCCACTAAAGAGGAAGAGGGATTTATTCGGCAACATATGTTCGAGACAGGTTGTTCAAGAGCAGAGGCAATAAAGACTCTCTCTCGTATGAAGGCTTTTGAACCCCAGCGCCGGCAAGCTGCACCTCGGAAAGTCAAAGAGGATCTACCTGATGGAGTTAAAGAGAAGGATATCGAACTTGTTATATCCCAGGCAAGTTGTTCGAGAAGACAGGCAATCAGAGCTATTGTGGAGAATGACCTTAATTTGGTCGATGCAATATTTTCTTTGACAACATAAAGGCGAGAACACACATAGACTAGATAAAATAGTTTGCAAGTTAATATGTATCTACTAAACCTAGTTTCTTAAGTCTACTAAAGCACATTCTTGCCGTCGATGTCGATATACTTCACTTCTCTATCCCACATACATTCGTCCCCAAATTTCATAAACTCCATCGTTATGCATCAAGCTTTTTACTCCAACGCCCTTGGGACCAATCCAGGCTCCGGTTCCAATGGACACTCCACTGGATCCTTATCATTATTAGCAACAATACTTAATACAATCATCCAAAAGAAACTTAATCTTGTAACGTTATCAAACTGGTCACGTGTATATAAATCACATAAAAAATGTGAAGAACATAAATAAAAGTGCCGTGCGCAGGTGATAGAGGAGAGATGAAGTTGTAATATTATCGATTACAATAGACGTCAATTCGTATACTGTCATATACCCAGTATATCAGATTTTAACGCTCTTTCGATCTATAGTGCTAGTTGTAACCACCGTCGTATATTCAGTGAGCTATGGTAGGATACGCTAGTGGTATCCTTCCTCTTCAGTAGATACATATAGACATCATTTGGCATATCGCATATACGATATAATACGATAGGCAATAATGAAAGATGATAAATTATTGGCAATAAGAGATAAGAAATTGCCATCATTGAACAAGAAGTTTGCCAAACGAAAAGCACAGCAGGTGCCCAAAGGTTACGGTACGAGTATTATTGCAATATCAATTCACATGCTTCTCTCACATATTTCTTTTTAATATCAATAGCCTGGATATGTGATAAATGCCATACAGCCAAGTTTAAGACTTTGGAAGAAGCGGAGGCTCATGAAAAGATATGCACTGGTACACCATCAATGATGGTAGAAGAGAATAATAATAATGTGTCATCATCAGAATCCGAGGAAAGGTCAGATGAACTAATACAATCAAACTTTGAATCTAGACTATCGGGTTTACTAGGACAAATTCATACTGATATCATTAACATATGTGAAAATTGTGGGAAAACGGGTGATAACGTCAACAATGAATGCAACAAATGTCATGCAGTAAAGTATTGTAACGCCACATGTAAGAAGAAACACCGGAAGAAGCACAAGAAGGCATGTGAGACAATTGTAGCCGGGCGGTTAAATTCCAATACATCATCTAAGGAAAATCAACAGTCTGTGGATACTACTGAGGCCACCCACCCTGATCTGGATGATCCTAACAGGGTTACGAGGTTACTTAGAGATAACGAAGATATGGATGCCGTATGTGATGTTTGCTTCGATGGGGAGGTCACTCCTGAGAATCAAATCATATTCTGTGATGGATGCAACGTTGCGGTCCATCAACGGTGTTATGGTATTGATCAGATCCCTACCGGAACCTACTTCTGCCACGCTTGTGTTCACTTTGAGGTTGATAAAGAGTATCTTGCCGGTCCGCCAATAACAAAGATTACAAGGCATCCAGTCATTTGTGAATTATGTCCTCGGAGGCAGGGTGCGTTTGTTCAAGTTGAGACAGTGGATAAGGAAGGCCAACGTGAACCAAAAAAGGTCAAGTGGGTTCATGTTGGTTGTGCAAAATGGCAGGGAATGAATTACGTTGATAATACAACCAAGGACATGATTGAGGATTTGACACTGCTCAAGGATTACTTTAAGGCTCGGGGGTATGAATGTTGTCTTTGCAAAGGTAAAATGGGTGCACTTCATCAGTGCCGCGAGGAAGGATGTGATAAGTTTATGCATTTGACTTGTGCTCGGTCAGTGGGCAGATGCTCTGTACAGCACGGCGAGAACTGTCATGGCTACTACGATCAAAATGAGCTTGAACATGCAACTTGGTCGATGGCCTGTCCAAAACATTCCGTAGTTGATCCAAAATCAGTCAATGATAAGATAGTTATCTCGGAGTACGACCTTCAAAAGATTGCAGAGATGTATCCTCTTGATACTGATAGTACTATCTTATCGGAAGATCAAGACGAGAGAGAGGACATTCATGACACTGATTGTTTATCAAATTCCGATACGGTATTGGAGAAAGATAATAAAATGATTAGACTATTTGAGTCCATTACAATCAACAATGATGACCCTAATAGTGATAATGTAAGATCCAGAAAAGATGCCT
>Ga0075439_15846_pt1 | contig 9951 bp, 12 predicted proteins | sample MintriSingleCell_FD_74264 | JGI IMG/M metagenome (GOLD analysis project Ga0075439, IMG submission 74264) | Marine eukaryotic communities from Monterey Bay, USA to study complex ecological interactions - Minidiscus trioculatus JGI Plate_4_G5... | ecosystem: Environmental > Aquatic > Marine >... | reverse complement strand
TTCATCCGATTATTCATCATCTTCATCGGTATCATCACGGGGTAGAAGGCATCATGATAGTAGAAAACATCATAGGAAAGATAGATATGAATCAAGGCACCGCCGAAGTAGAAGTAGAAGTTCTGATCGGAATCACGGTCGAGGAGATGACAGAAGAAGGCAGCATCACAGCAGGCATAGTAGAAGCAGAAGCAGGAGTTATAGTCCAAGGGATAGACGCCGTCGGCACTCCTCTCGATCATATAGTAGGAGTAGAAGTCGGGATGACTCAAGTAATAGGAGGGAATATGACGGTGACAGGAGGAAGAGGGGACGTGATGATTACAATGGCCACAACAACCACGACGATCGTAAGCCGCCATCTGACGCGTCATCCACAGATCATCAACGTGCCAAAGATGATAATACTAACACAAAGAAAAAGGCGGAAGGATACGGCTTAATCGGTACCTCATTAGCAAACCGAAACAACACCTCCTCCCAACAGCAACAGAAGCATGATTATCTAGGACCGAATCAAAAATTATTAGCTGCCAAACGTGATGAGATTGAACAAGAGCGTCGATTAAGATTAGAGGCTGCTGGACGGACGGGTGGTGGTGATTATGATGAGTTTGGTAGAAGTAGGCCTCGGTCTAAGGAGGAGAGGGAACGTGCATTGAAGGAGATGGAACAGACAGCTAGGGATAGGAGGTAGATTTGTATATTATACCGAAAGATCAAACAATGCGGTTTATCATTAAGTGGTAAACTATTCGTTACATAGTATCAGGCTGAGCACACAAACACACTTCTCGTGTTATCCCATCGGCAAATTAGTAAGGGCATAAGTTAGAAAACCACAAAAGCCTTCAAAATCTGTATAGCCTTTATCCGAACATTCTGCCCCATCAACAAAAAGAGAACAAAAGGGAGCTGCGAGAAGGATAGCCTCGGAGCTGAGGGGTGGTGGAGCTCCAACGGTGATGAGTGCCAATTTACCCAGCGAGGTCAAGAATGTAGAATAGGGAACATCTCCACTTTCACCGGGAACCGGGTTAGGAAGAACGTTAGTGTCATAGAAATCCTTATCACATAGATCTGTACCAGGTGCTTGAGCATTGAACAATTCACGAAGGAACTGATCATGACAAAAGCAGCTCTCGGCTGGGTCGATATTGGTATCAGAACCTGGATTGTTGCCGGAATCATCAAGACATTTGTCATGCTCCTTACACGCTTCATCAAGAGGTGTGTCAGCTGATAGACATGCCTCCACATCCTTTCCCTTGCCCTCTAAGCCATTGTTTGACCCAGGACACTTGGTAGCAGCACCACAATAGCGTCCGTATGACAATACATTTTGTGGAGCTTTGCTGTTCACGTTGCCAATCTGATTAAAAAAGATATCGACGGCTTTGGAGCATTGGCCTCCATATTCTTCACATTGACCATTGTTTGGTTGCTTATTTGGATTGCAATTGGCAGATGCAGTTGCCACAATGGCAGAGAAGATGACGAAGGAAAGGTTCATTATATATGATGAAGTTGAGTGATAGTGATATGGAGATTTGGAGGGCTTTTGGATTATGACAGAAGTAGAAGTATTGTATAGTTATATGGGCCAGATGAGAAGCCCTTTCAATCGTTCAACAGTATGAGTTATGTGCATGCCATTGTTAATATATATGCATGCCATTGTTTGGTAGTCAGTGATCTTGGTTACGGACAAAAGTGTAGAGCATCATACACCGCCTCACCTGACACGATTGAGGAAGCTGCATGCAGTTTTTGAAATGAGGTGAGGGTATCTTTTCGTAAAGCCAGTAGAGCTATCCTTTTGTATAGTCTGATGATGATATCCAATCATTCATTTATACTTATAGTAGATTCCACCTACTATTATAAGACTAATGCTCATTATGCATGTCCCGAGTACTGTTCCATTGCCATCTTCTTTGATTAGTGTACTAGCCATGGCATTTACAATACAAGGAGGACATACTACTTCTCCCTCCTCTCTCATACTCGAACTAGTCGTCCCATAATAATAACGATACCTGGAATAATCTACTTCTGATTGTTGCTGTGTTTGACGCATTAGTATATCTTCGTCATCATCACCATCAACTAAGCCAACCATGACGCCAGTAGATATATTCTTTGAGGTATGCAAATTGGTATCCTCAACATCATATTCATCCCTGTCTGCATCGACGATAATTGCAGTGTTTGCTACGGCCATTGTGCCTCTTTTGTTCATGATCTTTTTCTTTGTTAATATTGTCAGTGCTTGTTTATTGTGTCGTGTGCTTGTAATCATTAAGTCAAGACACTTTACTCATCTCTTGATCTTGGATTGTCGAGTTGGGGAGGTATCCTTGTGTATCATCATCTTTAACTAATCTCCGATTAATATCCATATGTATATACGTACTATCACCATAATGGCTATCATTATGCATACTCCGAATCCTGTTCCGTTCCCATCCTCGCCCAATAGTATCGTATCAATAGCATCGAAACAACATCGAGGATATACTACTTCCCCGTGGTCTCTAGTCCAATCATAATACATAGAATCTACATTTGCTCTTTGTTGCTGTAAATTTGTTAATGTTATATTATCATTGTCATCATAACTACTACGCCAATCAAAACACCGACTGCAATATTGTTAGATGATGTTGATGGATGAGAACTCGAATTCGAACAGATATAATCGATATTATCCTCATCATCTCGCACAGAATTATGCTCATCGTCACCGACGATTGCCACTGACATATTGTGAAGGGCTAACCGCTATGTTTTACCACTCTGATTCTAATTCCCATGCTCTAATATATGAGCTCTACATGTCTACATACTATGGATGTGACCTACCTCATACCTCCTAGGTAGTGAGCAAAAAGATATAAGTTCTATCGCCAAAACAAATGAGATCAATTCCTTCTCTCCTCTTAACTCAAGTTCCACATTGTGTAGTCTCAAGTTTACATAGCCTCCTATTTGCAACCTATACTGACGATATAGGATTGAGTATTTAATTTTTATGTTGGTTGTTAAACGAAGGGCTTGTGAGGATTGGTAATGATGTCTTTTCTGGGACAAAAGTGGAAAGATTATGTCTCCCCTCTACCCTTACAGAGGCTCGAGAATTTGCTTGTTCCATGTATAATTTGGAAATGATAGAATTTGATGAGAATATACCAGACACTATTCAGCGATATGCACTTTCAAAAGTGGAAAGATTCAAGTATCCTGACCTTGCCTCACGGTTGACGACTATAATTGAGGCTGGGCAGGTTACAATAGAGGACAAGATTAGAGAGATTCCTGGAGTAGAATGGGGAGATAATGAGCTGGTTGTTCCTTCTCGAGTCAGACGTATTAGAAATACATGGCCTTTGATGGGGATGAAAATTGTTGCTGGGGTAGATAGAGAGAAACTAGAAGAGGTTAAGAGATGGATTACTTACTATGAAATGAAAGAGGCCACGACATTATTCGAATTAGCTTTTTGGAAGGCCAGCATTGATCAAGATGAACAAGCTCATGTAACCAACCGAGAGACATATCGAACTGAAGTGCCCGGTCCAGTAAAGGTCACAATTGTACATTACCTTTACGCAGAAACTGATTTCAACTGGGCCGGATGGATGGACGAGGATGAGCATGAGTAGAAAAAGCAGAGTTGACCGATTGGGAACTTGTATGTACACAGAGAGATTTTGAACTAGCAGCTGAATCTAATGTCTAAATAGATACCCAATCATTATGCACATAGTTTCTCTATTCTTAACCTATATATGTATTCCGATTCAAGTAATAGTACGGCGAAGGGAGAAATAAGTGCACAAGTTGTGTTCAATTTTTTGGTATTAGATACTATTTTGAAGAAAGTGAAGATCAAATATACAATCGTCCACCTGTTATAGTTAGAGCATCCACCTGTGTATAACATGATAACAATACTCTCAATTTGCATGGCTGTACTCCGCCACCGGATAGTCGAGGGCCACCACCAAAGGCTGAAGCACTTGAAGGATACCACATATCTTTTTGACATTAAGAAATTATTTCTCCTTTGTATTGGAGGAGCGGAGATTATTGATGGTATTAGGTATGTTTTGAAGTTGTGTGGCATCAGTAGAAGAGAAGATCCATAAGCATACCAAAAATGGGAAACTCCAAATCAAAATCATTGCCTGTTAGTCTTTCAATTGTTTTAGATCCACCTCCATCTTCTGGCAATTACTATCTTGCTGGTCAAAGTATATCAATATATCGGGTTCGGTATATGCACAATCTAAAACAAATGTTCCATCTCAACAGCAGATTGATATACGTGCATACATCTCTGGCAAGTAAGTACACAAGTATGTGTGTATATGATGTTGCTATATGCTCATATATATACTTTCTATGTTTGCAAAACCCTAAACAAAATGTACCAATACCAACAATATCAAAATAGAGAGAGAAGTAATGTACGATACACAACCTCCGAAAGCGATGGCAATGGTGGCACACGTACAACAACACGATATAGCTACTCCGATCGAGAGATAATGCATATGAATATCAATTTGGGTAATATTTCCGATGCTATACCAGAGGGGGCAAGATATCGTTTTCCATTTCAAATTGAATTACCATCTAATATACCATCTACCATGTATAATGAGGGAGTTGGTAGAGCATATTGTCAAATTAATTATAAGATTAAGGCAGAGTTATTGTCGGGTGATAAAAGTTTATTTGGTAAACACAAAGTACAGGTGGAGTTTAATGTTATGAGTAAACCATTGCCGATACAACCAGTTCCAAACTTGATACAACCAATTACACAGCATGTCAACTTTCTATGCTGTTTCAATATTGGAAAGATAACAATGGGGGCAAGAGTTGCCGATACTCGGATTGGAAGAGGTGAAAAGGTTATTATCGATTTTGCATGCCAGAATGAATCCCTTGTGAATATTCAAAGGGCAGAGGTTTCTGTTAAGCAAGAAGTTGATTGGAAGTCTGGTAGTAGATCCAATGGTGATAAGAAAGTTATTGCACATAACATCTTCAAACAAACATCACGATGGGAAAAGATTGATAAGGCCAAAATGAAAGAATCAAAGGTCAAGTCTAGAGCCCCAACAGATACATATCGGGGTGAGGAGCAACGTATATTGCAATTGATACATGCAGCAATCCATGATGGCGAGAATCGGGCACTACTAAGTATACCCACTTCGGCAATACAATCGTATCAAGGAGCTTTAATCAAGGTACATCATCGGCTCAAGATTAAAGTATTCACTGGCGGCAGCTGCACGGACAATCCAACAATCAAAATGCCCATATTCATCGGAACACCATCTAGTTATAATCGAACACAATCTGATGCTCAAATTGAAAGTCCAACGATTGAAGTACTTCCTCCACCGACTGCTCCGACAGCAATTGTAACGCCTCTGACTCTAGGCACACCAACGACAGTGTCACCATCGGCACCGCCTTCTGAATGGGCAAGTGCCGTTGTAGCAACGCCAGTAGTCATTGGGCAATCTACAGCCGTTGTGGGCGGTAATATATGGGAGGCAGAGGAGGGTGGTGGAGACACTAATCAACAGAGTAATGTTATACCAATGGCAGCTGCCGAAATAGTTCCAACATTGGAAAGTCTATTAAAGGAGATACAATACTCTGTTAGTGCAATATCAACTATACAAAATAGAATTGATGATGATACATGGAAGATGAAGGTGTTCTATACTCTAAACCCGCAAGACTATGCAAAAGTTATTAATTCCGTGCCGATTGAATTTGATCAGCCAGAAGTAGCGGCGTTAGTTGGTCCTTTAGTAAATGCTTGTAACTTTACTCATCGGTATATTATTGCAGCCTTAGGAGCAGTAGCGGACTGGCTAAGAACACCACTCTTGACGAAAGTATTGCCACTTTGTACCGACTTGAATGAGAATGGAGATAGAATAAAGGCAGAGTTGACAGATTGGGAACTAGTTTGTACACAGAGAGATTTTGAATCAGCAGCTGTATCTAACGTCTAGATTGATACTGATACCATGGCTAAGTTTCGTTTATCTATTTATATACCTCTATTAGCGGCGTGTCTACCTACTTTCCTCACGAAAGATATGCCAAAACAACATCCTTCACTGGCCCAGGCACTTCCAAACGGTATGCATCTCGGTTGATGGGACAACTTTCTGCTTGATCAAGGTTGGCCTTCCATAATGCCAATTCGAATAATGTTGTTGCCTCCTTCTTCTCATAATGTTCAATCAACTTGATAACTCGACCGAGCACTTGCGTACCGCAGGACCAATAGGTACCCCAATTTCGTGCTGATCTATACAACTCATTACCAATCATTCGAATAAAGTCATTATCACGAAGGACATCTTCCACCTTTTCCCCTACTTCTGTTTGACCAGCCCGAATGATACCCTCCAGGCGAGATGTAACATCTGGAAAAGTGAACCTATGTAATGCTATGCAGTCAGTGAATGCATATGATTTAGGGTATGTCGTAAACTTTGCATTCATCCCAACCTCCCTCAGTCTTATACAATCTTGAAATGCACCATGACCAATAATAGCAATGGTAGACGGTAGGTTGATAACTTCTAATGATGTACAACCTTTAAAGACCCTCTCTTCAATTGCCTGTAGTAACTCATTTTTGTTGAACATGACCTTGCTTAAACTACTACAATTGATAAACGCCTTAGCACCTATCTTAGTAAGAGAAGAAGGCAATGAGATACTTTCTAATAGTGTACAATCCTCAAACGCCAGTTCCCCAATACTCTGTAACCCTTCTTCGAACACTACTGTTCTTAGATGATTGCATGAGTTAAATGCAGAAGCACCCACTTGAGTAATTGTTGATGGGAAAGTGATACTAGCTAATGATGTGCAGTTGTGAAACGATTCGTCTCCGATACGCTCAATACCCTCACCCAGCACCACCTTCTTTAATCTATTGCAATTCATGAATGAAGAGTCTCCAATTTCAGTAGTAGTAGAGGGTATATTGATACTCTCCAATGATCTACAGCAATTAAATGCACAATCTCCAATCTTCCGTAACCGCCCCCCATTAAACACTACTTCCTTCAGACTTTTGCAATTGTGAAAAGCAAACTGCCCAATTTCAGTAAGTGTAGAGGGTAATGATATACTTTCTAATGCAATGCAACTACTAAATGCGGAGCTTTCAATCCTCGTAAGCCCCTCATTTAGCACTACCACCCTCAAATTGTAGCACTTCAAAAGGGCACAATCTTCAATCTCCGTGAGTGTAGATGGTAAAGTGATATGTTCTAATGATGTACATCGATGAAAGGCATACTTTCCAATAGCAAGAAGACCTTCATGTAACAATACTTCTTTTAATTGAGTACAACCTTCAAATGACATGTGTCATATCCTCAACCATCATTTGTAGTTCATGTCCATCATACTCAAACTCGACATATGTTTCTCTATCCCTTTTCTTACTTGACATTTTGTTACTACTTGCCATTATTATTTACGATATAATATGAGAAATCTGTTGATTTGATACCGCGGTGTATAGATATTATCCTCTTTGGGTGTTTGTTATATTATTGTTTTTGCTTGATGCAAATGCAGTAGGACCAAAAACTTTTCTCTCACACTCTTCTTCAAGGCATTATTAAACAACTAGCAATGATCTTCAGGGTCGTATATATTGCTCACGGAGGCCAGGAACTTTATACATACCTGCTATGCTCTCTTTGTTGTTGTTTGTTTTGTTACAAAGGGCCGGCTTGAGATCTAATAAACGTTATAAGCCGGGAGATTAATCAAGGTATGAGTCTTAGGAGATGTTAGTGGTTACATACTTAACCATATTTCAGGCCCTCTGTGCCTATAGGAGCTATGCTCAGTTGTCAAAACGCGTACGACCGTGGTTTGCTGTATACCAGGCCAGTAGAAAACACCAGTGTGACCATACGATAGATTATAAAATGTATTTTAATTCCTATGTTATTTATTTATTTATTGTTTTGTTACAAAGGGCAATAAAGGGCTAGAGAAAGGGCGAAGGGCATGTCACGGTGAACAACAAATAGAGCCGGGGAATTGCAATATACATACTTAGGAGGCTTCACGATATATCGCATGATTATTGCCGCCAAATCCATACTTGTTGTGGTAGTTGATATGCCCATAGTCAAGTATGGGTAAGCATAAAGTCTCTCTAGTAAAAGATATCGAGCATTTTTATTAGAGTGTTGAAAACTGAAAAGAGAGGAAGTTGGAAGGCTTTGGTGCTCTAAATGGTGTATGTTTATTGCAATACGATGCCAAACTCAGGGCTAATTAATGTGGTAGATGGCAGTGGTAGTGCTAGGGGTGCCAAAGATGTTAGTAGTAGAGCAGACTCAGCGGCGGCCGAGAAGTCCGTGTCTCCACAAAATCGAAATGACACAACTCGTTGCAATATCAACATGGCATATTATTCATATCAAAAACAAGTATATCAACGTCAAATCCTCATACAACAACAGCAAGAACAACAATTGAAACGCCGCCAAGAAGAAAAGCAGCTCGGAAGAGAAGTAGATCCAAAAGGAGAACGTGAAGAGACTGATCAGCTGCGGGATAAAATTCAAGTTAGTTTACATTCCCAACATGTTATAGATCATGATAGGGCAAATGAAGGGTATTCGCCGCCATTTCGTAAACACACAAGTGATGATGATAGTTTCGATAATATTAGTAGTGATGGTACAGTAGAGGAAGCAGCGGCGGAATCATCAGATAATCAACAGAAATCTGCATCCCAAAAAATGGACACATCATGTGCACAAAACAATTACAACAACAATAATCATATACCAGAACCCTGCCACGTGCCAGGGGAGTCTTCTTCTTCCAAACCAGTATCTGAAAAGAAAAGGAAAAGAAGAACAGAGTCATCTGCTGGGATTGTAGTTCATATTCCTACATCCCAGCAGAAGACGTCACAACCCTATCACATTCCTACACCTAGTCCAGGGTATCGGAATGGCTTTATGCGAGGGTCGAGTCCTCTTCCTCATCCAGGTTGATGCAACAACAGTTTGGCCAGAACATGAATTCCTATGCCTATGGGCATCTGGGGATGCAGCCGATGTCAATGCCACCTCATGGAATGGCACCACCACCCCCGGCTCAATATTATTATCCTCCACCGCCGCCACATCCTGGGTTTATTCCTAATCATGGAAACACAGGCTATCCTATGAATCATCCTTACTATCATCATTCGGTTATTGCACCACAGTTTGCTCCGCCTCGGTATCACGGACTTGGAGGAGTTGCAGAAGTTAGAGAAACAACCCAGTCGATGACCTTCGGTACTGATACCGAGAATGGAGAAGAAAGGAGCTCATCCCGCGTCAATCAACGGGCGGAGGTATGAAAAAGATGACATGAAATGAAATCAATTGAAGTAAAAAGAAGTACAGCTATATCTAGTTCAAATCAAGGTACGGGGTATATAAGTTAACAGATTTTACATATCAATATCAGTACCAAGTAACTAGTATGTTTAGTATGAAACACTACTTTGGCAACTCCCTATTCCGTCTACCTTACAATCCCCTAATCTACAAGAAGAGCATAACGTCCTATCACATCTAAAGATACTGTAGAATAGCATCCTTTACTGGCCCGGGCACATCAATACGGCATGCATCTCGGTTGATTTCATCGGCATCTTCTACTTGGTCAATCCGCGCCTTCCATAGAGCCAATTCAAACTTTGTTGTGGCCTCTTTTAGCTCATAATATGATATCAATCCCTTAACCTCGTTAAGTTTTTCTTCATCTACCTCAGTTATTTCCATCGCATATGAACTTTCTACCATTCGTCGTTGCACGGCAGGGATGATAAGCTCTCCGCCTCGCCATTCGACTAAAGGAATATCATCCATC
>Ga0075439_11418_pt1 | contig 9965 bp, 10 predicted proteins | sample MintriSingleCell_FD_74264 | JGI IMG/M metagenome (GOLD analysis project Ga0075439, IMG submission 74264) | Marine eukaryotic communities from Monterey Bay, USA to study complex ecological interactions - Minidiscus trioculatus JGI Plate_4_G5... | ecosystem: Environmental > Aquatic > Marine >... | reverse complement strand
GTATTGATATTAAAGAGGACGAGATCGATTGGTTCGAAGAAGGCAACAAAAGCAGCAAAAATATAACAACAAGCCCTTTACATTGGCACGTCTCGATGTTATTGCAGATGGTGGGCATCCTGTCGAAGCATTAGCCTTTATTCCATCATGTTTGACTATCAGAATTGTTAAAACTGACAGCAACACGCCAACCGAAGCAACCGTTCCCCAGGGTTATATCGACAAAGTGCAGAAATTGGTTGGTTCTAGTGGAAACTTTGACAATAATACCACATCACGACCACTTACCATCTTCAAGGGTGGTGGTGGAGGCCCGGAAAAGGCTGATGGTGTTGTTAAACTCACACATGACGATTTAGGTAAATGGATCCGAAACGATATCGTTTTTGCATCACTTGGCTGGATTATGTTGAATCATCGTGACGAGTTCAGTGTCAAGCCCTGGTGTGTAAAGGACAGTTTATGGTCGAAGCGTAGATCGCTTTACCCAAATAACTTGGAAAACTTGACAGACGAACAAATTGAGAATAACTTTGATCATGAAGAGTGTGAATATGATGTGAATATGAGTGATGATGACCCAAACTTTGAACAGATAAAAGAAAGACTACAAGTTGCAGCCGAACACGGCAGACAGGGCGCTGACAGGAAAGGCAAGGCTAGAAAAGATCAGGGATTCGCCAGGGCAGATGAGGAGGGATATTATGACGATGACGGTTTAACTTATTGGTAAAAGATATTTGTTAATCACCCTTCTACTATTCAATGAGTTCCAGTGGTGCGTGGCCCGTGGCAGAAGAGGAGGATACCTTTTTATTACACTTGTAAAAAAATTAATTAGTAACTGGTAAAAAACAACAACTTGCCCTTTTGCTAATAAGAGTTGTTGTCTCTTATTGACCTCTATTTTATAAACAAAATCAGCCAATATGGTAAGGATATTATCAGATGAAGATGTCTTTTATGAATGTATTTTATTTGGGATTTTGGTGTATTGTCGATGCGGTCAGTGAAGAGTTATCAAAACAAAATGATACATATCAAAATATGTGGATAAGATGAAGTGATATGTCCTCTCACTCTCTAGGCCTTCCTTTATTGATTGAGTTTGCCACCATCTTTGAATATTACATGCATGGTGATATGGAGAGCATACGGTCGTTTTTTTCGATGGTTAGCTGGTGTAGGCGTCAAATCACCACGATACAATTGTACATATGTCTATTTTTTATTGCATTGAATCACATCAATAACTTACCCTATTCTCTATTACCATCAATCCCTTTATATTACAATTAACAGCCTCCCAAAGTCCAACAGAAGTCGAAGGAACAGAAAATGGCCGCCGCCATGGCTGGTGGTAAGGGCAAGAAGAAGAAGTGGTCGAAGGGAAAGTCCCGTGATAAGGTCGATAACAAGGTCCTTTTCACCAAGGAACAATATGACCGATTATATTCCGAGGTACCCAAGATGAAGCTCATTACCGTGAGTGCCGTCGTTGAAAAGATTAAGATTAGTGGAGGTTTGGCACGAAGGGCATTAAACCAATTGGCCGCCGAGGGTCTTATTTCTCCTGTTTGTGTTAGCAGGGCACAGAGAATTTACACTCGTAATATTGGCGAGGATGATGAGGAGTAAACATATTATCTACTTCTTCTGATTGATGGTATAAATAAAACGAAAAATGAATTAATAGGTTTGGTTTGGATTTCACAGAGATACAGCGTACATATGACATATCATGTGTGTATCAATCTTGATTAGTCTTTTGGCAAAGGAGAGTATATCATTCACTATCTACCCTCAATATTGCAACTTAAGGGTAATCACAAGAGAACATAGAACATAGTTCAGAAAAGATTACCTCCTCCACCACCAGATGTAAACCGCCATACTTTACTATTCTCAACATTTCCTGTGATACTATTACTCCACCGACAACTACAATACCAACATACAACGCCTCTGCCGAATCATAATCACTCTTTACCAACTTTGCAAACCAATTGTTCGATTCATTTGGGTTGAAAAAAGGTGTATCTAAGAACTTATTAATCTTTTCTTCAAGGCTACTTTCTTCATCATCTTCCTTCTCGTCTATATTATTGTTTGGATCAACACTTCCTCGAAGAATACAAGTTTGTCTTTGTGCCAGATTGCCGCTACAACAACGCATATCATTAACGTTATCACTAGATGAAACGCCCACGCAAACGTGTCTACTGTATGTTGAGAATCCAGTTGTACGTCGGATGATTGATAAACAAAGAAAGAATAATTGTTTACTCATATTGGATATTGATGTAACCATGAATGCAGCTTAGCTGACAGTTTTGCCAATCCAGCCTGTTGAATAAGTAAAACAGTTAATACGAGGAGATCTTAATACCAAAATGCATGTATCAACTATTCTGTCGTGATAATGTCAAGTGATAATGTCGTCAAAATGATGTGAAGAAATGTAGTAGAGTCTCCTACTCGAGGCGAGCTTAGTGTAGTAGAGTATTTTTATCTCCTCCCCAGTTATTAGATATGCATAGAATAGTATTATCCTACAACTACAAAGAGGTCTGCATGCATTGTCTGAATCACTGAAGATTGAGAGAGGAGAAAAATCTGCTGTCTGCTACTCTACTCATCTGAATCTGTATCTTGCATTCTAAAAAAATCTTAATTTCCTTACGATCATAATAGTATAATTAGTGGCCCCAAGAAATATCATAGAGGATGTGGAACTCTCTGTGGAGTATATACGACGGCGGAGCCACTGCTTCAGAAGCAGATATGAGTGCACAAAGAAGAACTGCTACTGTTCGTTCAAATTTTAGTAGAGGTTGCAACTTGCAAACTAGTTTGCATAGTACTGCATCTACATCGAATAGTAGTGGCAGTAGTAGATATCATACACAGCAACCAATGGTGAAATCATCTGCAGTTGATAATTCTACAGTACTTAGAGGACTAATAGTGGGTGGACGTCAATCTGGTAAAACCAGTTTAATCAAACGATTGAGAGGAGATCCGTTTGTTGATGATAGAGAGGACAGTACAATAAATGGAAACTATCATTCCAACAATAATACAAATTCCAATAAACCCAAAAGAAATGTAATGGCTTTAATTCCTTGGAAGATACCCGAAGAAGAAGCATCATTCCAACATATAAAGCCCAATCCAACTGAGATAGACGACTTAGTTCAGCTGTATATATCTGAGGGGAAGAGCTTTAATTATTCAGAGAAAGATAATAGATCATTACAAAAACAATGGATCTCAGCATTACAATCACATCATAGAGGAAAGAAATGTGATTTTGTAGTATGGATGATAGATCCTCGTACGGACAAATTAGAGTGTTTACGAGAGGGGTTGAAAGTACTGTTTCCTGCAACGGGCAATATAGACTGTGAAGATAGGACTGAGTATGCAAATGATAAAGCCAAACAACAACCTCTGATCCAACATTTGTGCATCTTAATCAACTTTCGAGATGTCAAATCTACTCAAAAAGAAGATAACAAAGAATCATTAGTTGATCAAATGCAGCAAATCATACAACAAGTGCTTGATGATCATGCAAATACAAATGATGGCACAACTCCTGCTCCATCTATTTTCATTTATGAATCTTCAATGAAGAACTGTTATGGATTACAAAATCTTCATTCATTCATCACATTACCATATCTATCTCACAAGGAAAGAAAGCTGATACGTCGTGTTGAACATACTAGAAGGCAACAATTACAATGTAAGAAGGGATTGCAGGAGTCTAAAGTTATACAATATGATGATTTTGTCAAGCATATTATAGTTGAGAAGGATCAGAAACAACAACATACCAAACCATTATCAGATCGTCAAAAGCTGGAAGAGGAGAAGAAAAGTCTACAACTTCGTGTCAAACAGCAGAATGAGGTGTTGCTGCAGTCAAGAGAAAAGCAAGATGATGGGAGAGATAGTGCAAAAACAGCACCTTTATATGTTCATCTTTCCAAGGAGAGTAGAGCTGTATCAACTCAATCAAGTGATAGAAAAGTGCAGAGGCATGTATTGCCTGTGGCAGGAAAGTCAGTGCCAACCACTGCAATTACAGAGCAAACTAATCTAGAGTCGTTCTTCTCTGATGACGAAGAGGATGACGACCAGTCACAATCTGATACAGATAGTAGTTCAAGTGATGATGATGATGATGATTTTATAGTAGACGTGTCTGGCACACGAGTATCACATGTCAATACCTCTCGAAGGAAGAAGCCAAAGTTAGCAAAACAAAAAGACACACTAAAAAAGAAGACACAGATTAGAGATATAGAGGGATCGAATGTTAAAGCCGAGGGCGAGCTAGAGCAAATTATTGTGAAGGATGAAGATACATCTGATACTGTAAAGATAAAAGAAGAAGATGACATCAAAGACCTCGATGACATAGAAGACAATAATACAAAACCCGAGAATAAGAATAGTGATGTTGTACTCGAAAAAGGTGAAGTACAAGAAGTTGACAGTGTTTGTGAAGATACAGGCAGTGAAGATGAGAGAAATCAACATGATATCAATAATTCTAAGGACGACGACATTGAGGAAGTAGTTGAAGAAAGCAGGTCAAAAGAAGTAAACATTGATAATGCAAAAAGAGATAACACAGAATCTTCTGTTTGTGACGATTCAGTGAAGAAAGATGACACAAGTTTGGAGGTTGATACTGCAGATACTGCTACCTCGTCAGACAAGGATCCAGAAGATACTCCAACTCTCTACCGCCAGTTGGTTATCGATTCTGATGACGAGGAGTCAACAGGTATGATTGAGCATCCTATTGAGAATAGAAACTATGTTAGAAGCAAGGATGAGCCTCCTGCATCACTGAAACAACCCGAGATTAGCAACTCGACGCCAGCAAAAACTACACAAGTCAGTAGCGAAGCACTTGCTGCCATAGAAGAAGCGAGGAAGGAGGCCGAGCTAATGATATCATCTCCCATAAAGAAAAGTAAGAGTAAGAAGAAGAAAAAGTCCAAGAAGAAGGATAAGAAGAAGGAGAACTAGTTGTGATAAGCATGACATAGATTGAACATATCTTATGTGTCCCTTTAGTCAATTGTCATATCGTGGACATTCTCCTTGCTAAATAAGGGAGCAATGAACTGTGTATAATTGCAATGTTGAGTCGCACATCAGGAGTTTAGCGGGAATTAATTTAGCAAGATTGAGAGCTGAGAAGGCAACCATGTATCACATCTCATTTGCTTCGATCATAATCATCAAAGGAGTAAGATATGACCACAAAGGATATGTCAACATCAATGGACTTGGTAGTATCAAATTCAATTGAAACAGAGTCAATGAAGGTTACAAATAATCAGAACAACAATAAAGTAGCAACTTGCAGCCTGCAATCTATGTCAACGACGTCCAATAATAATACACAATCAACTTCAGTAACAGTCACTAGTGACATTCCAAAAAGAAAGAGTAGTCTGTTTGATTTAGAACTAGAGCAAAAGATGGCCGACCACTTTCGAAGACAAACTTATCGACTCTTCCTTCTCGAGCACTCCAAGATATGCAATGAAACAAATTGTAAGTACAAACACTGCGAGAGTGTGAAAGAGCTAAGGAAACATATGAGGCGATGCCAGAATCCATCATGTACTGTCAAGGGTTGTATAAAGAGTCAGATATTAGCAAGTCATTACAAAAAATGTGAGACCAAAGATGATTGTAATATGTGTGCTCCCGTTGTTGAACGACTGAGGAGTGATTACTGTGGAGACGTCAAGAGGAGGCTTTCATTTACTGATATCTTTTGTAATGAGTGTTTGCCTGCAAATACAGATCGAAAGCTCAACATAGCCAACATGTATGATTTGGAAGCGTAGGTATATTTTTTGGTTTGTTTGCGAGATATTTATGCGGGAGGTGTATGATAGAGAACCAGCTTATCTGAATATGTACGATTTTGGAATTGTAGATAAGTATTCATCTAATGTTATTTAGATAATAGCACTACATCACTTATCGTCTTTCTTTTGCTTAGGAGTAACTCCTTTTGGTGACTTCAAAAGATTGTCAAAGAAGTTTAGAACTTCCTTCTCATCTTTAGGCGTCTTGGCACCACCTTCCTTATTCCTTGCAGTACCCCGTGTGACACGTTTCTTCACCGCAGGTCTTTCCTTCTTCTTTCGTTCAGGTGTTAGTGATTGTTTGGGAGATTTAGATCGCTGTTTGGGTGATAGAGCACTGGCAGCTGACTCCGGTGACAGACCGATTGATGAGGCTAGTTGAGATAACCATTCCTCATCACCCCCAACAATACTACTACCAGTTGAATTCTCCTTTGTTTCATCTGCCTTTACATTTGTATCAGACTGCGGTGGTAATGCCACATTCAAATCGTCCTTACTGGCATCCCATCTTCCTTCACATGAGGCATTACGCAAGTAAGCACCATGGATTAGTTCAGCATCGTGAGATCCAGGCACATAAATTGAGGGTGGGCGTTGTGATGATGATGCAGCTTCATCTTCTTTGTCTTCACCAGCAGTTTCTCCCTTTTCTTCTTCAATCATTGGTTGATCAATAACATTATTATCTTCTTCTACTGGAGATAATCCCATTGCTACACGGCGAATTACCTTCCCCAATTCATCAATTGACATGGTCGTACTTCTACCCAACAATACATCTGTATCGCCGACGACAATAGCCTCCTTCTCTTCACCACCATCTCCACCAGAAGTTGATCCCTTCTTATCACTGACAAAACATAATGTACAATTAACTTCCAAACAAAACTTGTGTAAATGATACAATAATAAGGCTCGTGCTTGACGTTCCTTATATTCATCTGCGGCCGAAGATGTACTTTTGGATGATAAAGTACTAGAATTTGGAATGATTACTGCTAATATTAATGCAATACGTTCTTCATTGGAAGTTGACGAGCCCTTGACTGTAACCTCTTCTTGGATTTTGGTTGAACCAAAGGTACACTTTTGCAAAGCTTTAATTGTAGTGGTACAGGACTTGTTGGGTATTGCTGCCGTAATACTATTCTTTGAATTGTCATTATCATCATATACATTTAATACAACACTTCTCATTTGTTCAATAATTGTTTGTACTTCGTTTGGGTTTGATATATCCACTGTCAATACAATAGGGGGTGCTGAAGATAATTTGTGTTCATTTTCATCCACTGAATTTTCACCATTATCATTTCCACCAGATAAATTATTATCTGAAGATGATGGTATTGATTTATCCAATACTACACGTTTTAATAACATTGCTGATGCCATCTCATTATTGTTATTAATACGACAATCCCATATACCCAAGTCAGGACGTAAATGTTCAGAAGAGAATGGTGTAGTAGTATTTTTATTATTGGATATTAAAGTATCATCTTGCTGTGTTTGCACCGCTTGATATGATAATGCTGAGTAAGATCTAGATTGCTGCTTACCACCACCACCAATGGTAGTGGAGTTATTATTGTTATCCTCTGGACCAGATTTTGATTGCACTGTGGTGCCATGTAGGAAGTCAATTATGCGATTCGTATGCAACTGTATTGCCTCTGGGGGCGATGAGGAAGAAGAGGAGGATTGCCCTCCAGCAATACCCTCGCTGTTATTTAAAGCCTTGAACATATTATATTAATATCAATGTACATATGTCTCAAATTATCAAACACCACTACTACATAAAAATATTTTTCGGTATCCCATTTATCAATTCACTTCTTTGGCCTTCATTTCAAATCCTAACAAAATATAGCAAATTGCAATATCTCTAAACAATACAATTAATATAAACCAATATGTATCTAACACGTTCCGAATATGACAGAGGAGTTAACACATTCTCTCCCGAAGGCCGTCTATTCCAAGTAGAGTATGCCATTGAGGCAATTAAATTAGGATCAACAGCCATAGGATTACAAACAAAGCATGGTTCAGTATTGGCTGTGGAAAAACGATTATCAAGTCCATTATTAGAACCAAGTAGTGTTGAAAAGATTTCTGAAATTGATGTACATGTTGGTGCGGCTATGAGTGGATTAGTTGCTGATGCACGAACATTAGTTGACCATGCTAGGGTTGAGGCACAGAATCATAGGTTTACTTATGATGAGGCTATTGGTGTTGAGGCATTGACACAGGGTGAGTGGTATTATAAATTATATTAGATATTTATATATGTATGATATTAGTCCGTTTATATTTATACTGGGTTGCAATAGGAGGTTTATTTTGGGGTATTGCAGTATTTTTAATGAGCATTCCATTATCTTGTGGTAAAAAAAAAGATTCATATTTCATTGGATATATTTATATGGAGAGATTTATTAAAAGTGGTTTGGATTGGTTTCATGTCAGGTTCGATTTTGTCGGGGTAAAAATGAATAGATGCTCTGTCTTATTCTAACCCTTTGCATTTCACATAACCATACCATACTTTAGGAGTATGCGATCTTGCACTATCATTTGGAGAAGGAGCCGATGGAGATAAGGATAAACGCATGTCCCGTCCATTTGGTGTTGCCCTTTTAATTGCTGGATATGATGATCTCAATGGGCATCAACTATTCTTCTCCGATCCCTCTGGTACCTTTGTTCAATACAAGGCCAAGGCAATCGGAGCTGGTAGTGAGGGTGCACAGAGTACATTATCAGAGAGTTATAATGAGGATATGACATTGGAAGAAGCAGAGGAATTGGCATTAAGTACATTGAAACAGGTTATGGAAGAGAAGATATCAACCGAGAATGTTGAATTGGCAAGAGTTACCGAGGAGAAGGGATATCATAGTGCAACAGCAGAGGAAGTTGGAACTGTTCTCGAAAGATTGTAGGAAGAATCATTCTCGTTTTTGAATTAAAGTGTGAAAGGTTGAAAGGTCTGTCATCTAAACTAAATTCAAATGGCTTTATTTTAAGTCTTCATGTAACCGTATACACACTGCCATTTCCTCTCAAGTGTCTACCGTCAATATACACCTCCAACTAGAGTACATATCAAGACAGAGTAGATAATATGTACATTCAATGATGATGCCGGATTTGTATTATCCGTAGCTACTTCTTCTGGTGCAGGTTGTTCGACAACACTGACATCTTCTTCGCCAGACTCAGCAACTTGCTCAGATATTGTACTATCAATGGAATTTGTTTGGCTATCATCTGGTTGTTGCTCTGTTGGTATATTCATATCTTCTTCTTCTTCTTCTTCTTCTTCAATAATTATCTCGACTTCAAAATCTTCGTCGTCGTCACTGAAATCTCGAGTGAATGATGTTCCATAGTCTGCGTGTGGACCTAGTTCCGAGGACGTGCCTGATGCAAACAAGAAGATATTCGTTCCATTCTCCTTTATAATAATCTCATCGTCCTCAATTAAAAGCTTCATGGTCAAAGAGGTGAGTTGAGGTATAGTATTACTAATATTGGATTTTTGACTTTTGGCAGACAAAGCATCTCTTACTCACCTTTGTAAATGACATTATCATCAATTCATCTCCGTTTTCTGTCTCTTCTAAAGCCAGGGAGGCATTAGTTAATGTCTGCTTCTCCTCCGCCATATAGTATACCCCCCAACCTCCTACCTCATAACCGACCGTATACCCTCCCAACTTGTACTTCATAACAGTATTCTTTTTTATTATACCATCAGATAGAGTATCAATAGGCAACCCTATAATTGCTTCACTACCAAACATATTATAATTTCGTGACATTCCCAAACCGATCCAGCTACCGTCATTATTTAATACCTCAAGACGACCACATAGTATACCATTATTGGCATCACTTGGTGATGAAGATACAATTGCATAGTGTAATGTTGCACCTTCATAATGGTTAGTACCATTACTAATATTGATTGAGTTGGTAAGTGATGGAGGACATATTGGAGTTGTTGCAACGACGTTGGCGGCAATGTAACTGGCTATTAAT
>Ga0075439_12281_pt1 | contig 9967 bp, 9 predicted proteins | sample MintriSingleCell_FD_74264 | JGI IMG/M metagenome (GOLD analysis project Ga0075439, IMG submission 74264) | Marine eukaryotic communities from Monterey Bay, USA to study complex ecological interactions - Minidiscus trioculatus JGI Plate_4_G5... | ecosystem: Environmental > Aquatic > Marine >... | reverse complement strand
AAGTCTCGGAGTTTGGCGATGATGATGTATGTGGTGTTAGTAAATATCCCACTCCATTTGCGTTTGCCACCAACCCGGTGAGGGACCAAAGCTTTCAACCATTCCATCCTTATCCCATCTCAGCCACCTATTCATCCTATTACGGTCCTTCTTTTGCTGCATCGACCCCACCCAGTTTTCAGACTACCATCACCTATGTAGATCCAGGAGGCCAGCCAATGCTTGCAGCGATTGCAGAAGATGGAGCAAGTGACATTTCACAACTTGACCGCATTCTCTAGAGAATCGTCTCTTATTGTTATACAAGAATGCAGGTGAGCCTTATTGTAGTGGTTCCCCTCCTTGTTTTGATGATTGCGTCTTGTTGTGAGATATGTATATGTATGTTGTCTTGTATATTACTTGTTGAGTGTCCGATCCCAAATTATAAGAAGTGTTGGTTTGTTTTTAGTTGTAGTGATGTATTATTGATAGTAAGTGTTACTTATTCCACTACTTGACTAGCACTACCATATATCCCATCCACATCTTCGTAGTCATATTATCTCACGGAGATTATACTCCTCGTACTACACTCCTCATACAGAAATCATCTAGCAACTCCCCAAGGAAGGTAAATGTAGGAGAGTAACTTGCCTCCCCTCCTCTATCGCCGCCGCCTTCTCAACTACTGTGGGAGAAGAGGCACACCTTCTTCTCACACTACTATGGCTGCTGCAGAGTTAGAACGTTGCATATGCAACCATGGATTGACTTATCAATCGACATACACCGATATGCCACTTACTTGATTAAGACGACCCGACCACTTGACATCATGCACTTTACCTCTCGAAGGGGAGGATACCGCTCTTATATATCCACAACAACATATATATCGCACCTACTCTCAGTCTCTTCTACTTTCATACCACTATAGGTAATTGCCTTTACTTCAGTACCCTGTGGATGTCGATTAATATCCATAACTTCTCCTTTGCCTGAGCTAACAATTCTCCAAGTGGTGCCTGATCTTTGCAATTCTGATATCTCAACTTGCTTTGGTATGAATCCGGTATCATGAAAGTTAAATAGCCATTCATCTAAATATGAATATATCAAACTATGCAAATCATGTCCTTCTCCTACTATATTTAATCCATGTTCTATACTGTGTCTTTTGTTAATTGATATTGAATCGAGTGATGTGATATATCCAAACATGCATAATGTTAGATTGGATAATGAATTTGATATGTTGGTACCCCATGCATGTAATATGATATCGGCAGGATGATCCAAGTATTCAAAGCTTGCACCGATCGGAGGTGTGCCAGGTTCTAGTGTATTGATATGGCATGTTGTTGTATCATTTTGAGTTTGATTTGATGTAGAAGCACCTTGTCGATTTCTTTGGGAGATTGAGTTTGCAATTTGTTGTTGCAATTCAGTTGATGGCTCTCTCCTTATGTCACCGCCGTCGCCACCGTCCTTATCTTTGATAGTAGACGTCAGCTTTTCATCCTTCATACCATCCAATTACTTACTATGGCTACGCCGAGGTGGCCGAGAGCCGACGAGATAGAAGAGGAGGAGGTTTCTCACTCTTTATTCCATTTTAGCGATATCTGTCATTTGATTTGTGTTTGGTGGTGGCTGTTCTTTCTAAAGTAAAGAGAATAGAAACTCTGCTATTGTTTGGCGCCGATAGCAAAGATCCAGACAGTTATTGAAATGTTATTCATTCGGTTGCGTCGTCACAAAATACTGAGAAGAGTTTCAGTTTTGAGTCTGAGAATTATCTGAGTTGGTAGTTAGTTTCATAAACTCTATTATGGTAGTATTAGAACAATGTGCCAATTGTGGCAAGGGAGAAGATAATAATGAGAATCTAAAAACATGTACTGCTTGTATGTCTGTGAAATATTGCAATCGACAGTGCCAGTCGGCTCACCGTAAACAACACAAGAAAGAATGTAAGAAGAGAGCAGCTGCATTATTCGATGAGACTTTGTTCAAGACACCCCCACCCCGTGAGGATTGCCCGATTTGCTTCCTTCAACTACCTTCTGAAGCCGGTTTAAAAACGTATCAACCTTGTTGCGGTCAAATTTTGTGTGTCGGGTGTATGTTTGAGATGTCATCCCTATTGAATACTTGTCCTTTCTGTAGAAAATTTGCATCAAGTACAAATGAGGAGTGGGATGCTAGACTTATTAAACGAGTAAATGCTGGTGATGTCAATGCAATATATAATCAAGGATCTAAGTATTTTCAAGGGAAGGATGGATTTCCAAAAGATATAAAGAAAGCATTAGAGTATTATGAACGAGCTGTTCAAATTGATCCAAATTATTTTGAGGCTCATTACAATCTTTCAGAGGTATACTCCAACGGAGAACAGTATGGCATTGAAACTGATTCAAAGAAAGGATTACATCATCGACAACAAGCAGCAATGCCAGGATGTTTATCATCAAGGTACAGTCTTGGGTGCGACGAGTACAAGAAGGGTGATATTGCTCGGGCGCAGAAGCACTTTCTAATCAGTGCACGTGGTGGCTGCAAAAACTCATTGCATAATGTCGGTCTTGGTTTTAGGAGTGGACATGTTAGTAAAGATGAGTACGAGAAGACTATACGCGATCACCATAGTCATATTGATGAGGTGAAAAGTAAAGAGAGAGTTAAAGGTGCTGCTCATTTCCATGACGAGTTGTATTGTGAACAGCTTAGGTGGTAAAGGTTGGATAGGTTATAGGACGAATAAGATTACATACCATGTATTATTGTTGATGAGAGTATTGTGTAAAGAATGGTCACGGTAATGAAAGATAATGAGGTCTAGTAGAGTATATGAGTAGTAAAAAATAATAACATGTAGAAGTCTAGTAGTATAAGCCTCCGCTCCTACCCTCACCCAGGTTTATAATACCCCAAGAGATACACGACATCATTGTTTAGGAGAGTATTTATGATTTATATAGTCTATAATTCTAGCAAAACTTTCTTCTATCTTTTTTCTTTCTTTCATTCAAGCAAGGTAAACCTTCTATGGGTCGGTGGGAGGTTATAAGGTCAACCCCACACACAATCACCCGGGCGGTCACCCCCTAAATAATAATTTCTTCTTTCTATGAAACCCTCATAAAGTCTTTCTATAGAGCACCAGGCAAATGTGCCGGATGTAACAATTCACCACTCAATGGACAAACCGCCATGGAATTTTCCTCGGTGGCATTCCTCCAATCATAATTATCAAATTCATATTCCTTCTTATTACGTGTTTTATTCTCACGTAATTCAAATCGATTAGCATACATTTTGTAACGTTGTTCGGGTGTGTAGGCTGCTATAGGTGGGATGGGTAATACACGAACTTGTTCGTTGAATGATACACCTCGTTTTATTAATTGTGGTGGTGGTTGTGTTGTTGATGCGTGTTCGTCATCGTCTACGTCTGATAGTACATCGGAGGCGGAGGTACCATCATCATCGTCGGAGGCGAGACTACTACCGGCATCACTCATAGTTTCATCATCTCCATCATCCGACGTTGTATCCTCTGACTCGGTATCCTCATCACGGACTATACCTGGCGGCTGACAATCATCATCCTCCATGGGCAGAGGCGTTGCAACTACAACCGGTAAGGATGTTGCCACCGCAATTGGGAGTGAGGGTGTCGTAGTGGCCTTATTGTTAGCAGCAGCCGTGCCCCCCTTATCCACTGTGTGAAAACCATAACTGCCACCACTACTCCAAGTCCGTATTGAATCAATATAATTATGTCGAACAAATCCAAACACTGCTGAATCTACACGGTTGGTAGTAGTACTAGCCTCTCCTTTGGGTGGACTAAATGGTAATGGACCCCATTCATCATCCGTGGTTGGAAGTTGAGCCTCAACAGACGATTGTGGTTGTTTATCTAATAACCATGAACTGCCGCCACCCTCGGCCGTCGTCGTATCCTCCTCTTGCAATATTTTGATATCTTCATATTCTCCTGATGTTACCGATGATTTAGAAACCTGTTCATTCTGTTGTTTAGATGTTTGTAGTAGGCTACTAATCATGGTATTATTTAGAGTGGCTCAGTTATGAAATTATGAGGCGAGTGGTACGGTGGCGTTGGCTCGTTGCAAAGTGTAAAAGCGTTTTATCAGAGGTATCCTTATTTTCGCGTTGGGCCTGTCAAGTGCCGAGATTGAGAAATGTCTTGTGCCCTCAGCCCTAATTGGGAGCCTGCTAGTTATCCTCTATGGTATGTTTGTTAGCTTGCCAGCATGTTCTATATACATCCAAGAATGTTGTTGAGACGCCTAGTTAGTATTAGTTCTAGAGCAATCTAGAGCAATATAAATGGCAATGAGTCTTTGACTAGATTATATCACTATCGCCTTTACATTTGTTCATATTCATATGTGTCTTTTCCCTCGTCGTACATCTATTTTCTTTTCTCTTATAGCCACAGCTTAATTTGTGCATATGTTGTGGATATCTTGCACCAGTTTAAGTAGGTATGATTGTATTCATAGAACGGTATCCTTGACTACTTCTGATATTGCGTAATTGTACATGATTTGTCATCTTGCTTCCCCCTGCCGGCCATGCTTATCCATATCACTTCTTGATGATATCAATAGCCATATTGAGCAACTTACCTCCCCGATCAAGGGTCACTCTAGGAGATAATCCATTCATCACGTATGAAAAGGTGGCTGTTTGGCTCCCGCTTGTACAGTGCATAATTGTACTGCCGCCAATTCCACCCCATCCATTACAATCAACATTATGAGCGCTGATGAAATCTCCTAATCCTAGGCCTTCCTTACCAAATCCTGATTCGGGGTGTGTGGTGATGAGATGTCAGTGCAATACTAAGGATTAATGGAGGGCATAAGAGACACGACAGAAACTCGATACGTACCTCCTTTTGTATATGTTGTGTTACGCCCAAGAAAGATATCATATGACGTTGGAAATGGCACTAAAAATAAGTCCACCGTCTCTTTTGAAACGACCTTGCCACTCATAAAGGCATCAAGAGCCCGGCCAAGAGCTCGGCTATTACTAATACAGTTTGCACTCATCATATTATAGCTCATAAACGACGACCTGTTATTATAGGAAGCGGCGCCATCGTCTACATCAGGGATTGTAGGCTTGGAAAATACACCCTTCTTGTTAATCAAACGATCATACAAGTCAACTTCAACATCATTCAATAGGACAAGATGTCCATCTCCTAATATGGTACGATAAAAGCTGCTGCTTGGTATAAATACTTGTGGTAGTACACCCAACAACATGGTAGGTGTTGGAATGTCATATACCTCCGATAGACGTGCTTCCCAATCATCAGCAACGGGTGGGCAAAAGAATGACGAGTCCTCGCCCAGCGGAGTAAAGACTTCTTCTCGTACTAGCTCAGCTAAAGATCGTTGCTTTGGGTCTACCTTACGGCAAAGGGCATCAGAATAGAAGGCACTATTCCATCCCCTATATCCAACTGTTCCCCGTTCATATGCAAACGCTTGAGAAGCAATGAACTCATCTCTTTTTTGAGGATCTTGTAGAATGGATACATCAGGAGTTTGCTCAAAGTAGTTAGAACCACTTCGATGAGATAATACATCCCCAATTGTAATCTGATCTTTCCCCTTCTCGCCAAATTCTGGCCAATACTTTACAATCGGTGCATCTAATTCAACTAATCCCTTATCAACTAAAATTGCAATACCAATATTCTCAATAATCTAGGGGAATCAGAAGTTAATTCCACACAATGGTCACAAGCATATAATATCCAAGAAGAGAGGAGGTAGGGGGGTTAGTATTTGTTAGTAAAGTGCAAAACCATATAGCATGTACATAATACAACTTATTCCGCAGGCAAGTGAGTATGTCGTCTATACATACATTCATCACTGGTTTCACAATCAGAACACAGAAAGCCCAGATCAAAGGGTGGGTTGTGACCATTGTGCACAATTAACTTCTTCTTACCTAAACTTCTGAAACCAAGTATATTCAGCCGCAGCGGGAAGATTGGCGGCAACAACAATTTCTGATGCCACAGCAGCAAGCATGGCGGTTATGGATAAAATCATACGTTCACCACACATGGGTGGTAACCAAAAAGCTGAAAAGCCAATACAGTTTAGAAGTACTTGCAATGTGACATACCCTCTCATATACGGTTGCCATGATCGTTGGATTCTAACAGTGTAGAGTAAAACTGGCCGATCCTCCTCTGGAAGATGCGCGTTACAACAAGATTATGATCATGAAGAGAGATGATAGTTAACTTCTGTTAGTACATGTGGGTTACAAAGGCAAACAAATAAGGCAGATAAAGGTCAAATGAGTTGCCGAATCACAGATACTTTGCACTGAACACAAGTATTCGAATGATAAAACATTACAAACGCTGACTTTCCAGGTGATGCAGGAAATGGCGGATAAACCACCTCCTCACAACTGATTGGTTGCTCGTCGGCAAAAGCAAACTCATTAAACGATGAACCTGCTGTCTCGCTGCCGCCCAACGAGTACCCAGATCCACCACCCTTGACTAACCTCATGTACTTTCCGGAATAAACCCAACTACCAAACTCCAGAGAACATGACATTCATCAAACGGGAAATCATTTAGACCATACCATTTACAAACCGGTCTCAAGTGACCGGGTCTACTCCAAAATATACTCCCATCATTACTAACAATGGCATATGCATCATCAAATGAATCCCTCAATCCCTCTTCTAAATTCCATAATTCAATATCAGGTGTCCATATCTCTGACGTCTCTCCACCACTGCCACCGTCGCCTATCCACATCCAAATCTTTGTTAAATTACCATACTCTAACGGATCCCATGTTAATCGAGGATCTACCCATTCAATTCTCATCCAAACAACCAAATCTAATACAGGATGAATAACATCTACACTAAATACACGATGAAAGTTGATAGATAATTCGATTGGTATTCCTGTACGTGTACCCTCTGTTTGATTGTACCACTGATATTCCCTTTAATTAATAGGATTGCAAAGAGGCAGTACAGTACAGTATAAAGTATAGTATGTGGTTTAGTATTCGTATTGCAAAAAAAAGGCAGTACGAAGTGTTGACAAAAATTTTGAGCACATCATATGCACAATCTAAACAAAACCACCAACACATACCTAACACAAAACAAACAAACTTACCAAGGATAAGAATGTCTATCATAATAACCATTAAATATTAAATCATTCCTTAATAACGATGATGAATCTAATCCCAACTTTGATGTTTCTATTATATTATCCAATTCTGTATTAGTATTATTGTTTTCTGTTGTTTCAGATATTGGAGAATCTGGTATTGTTAATATATTGGATCCATTATCTTGCGTTTGTAATACTCTTCTTAGTTGCTTTATAGTGCTTTGTTGTTGTTGTTGTTGTTGTTGTTGTTGTTTGTAACGCTCTGCACGTGATATCAACGGTGGAGTGTTCATATTATGACGTTCATAGAATGATTTAGAGTAATAATTATTAGTATCTTTGTTGTTGGTATCTCTACCGTTATCATGAGCTTCGTCGTATATTGCATCTAAATTTGGAGAATATCCATTTCGTCTATCATTATCATTAGTATAATAGTTTATATTTGAGCGCAGTCTTGTTTCTCTTGGCTGCTGGATGTTGTCTTGTCTGAGGTGGTTGGTGCATCCGATTGTTATTATAATTTCGACTTTGTCTCCGCCGAGCCTCGACGACGTTAATGCCACCGTCGAGAAGACTGCATATTAATAACAGTATTGCAAACCAAACCATGATATTATATAATGGATATGATACATTGCCTAACGGCTGGCAAGTAACAATCGCATTTCGCATTATATTTACTTTTGTAATGGGAGTCTTTGATAACTAAATGGGAAATTAGAAAGAACTGATAGTAGGTGGGGAGGGTTATGTACCACAAAGCTAATACAATTATAAAACTATATATATACCTCGTAAGTATACTATTAGTTCTTCTCTTATATAGTAACATACAAGGGGAACTTATCATTATCATCATTTTGCGCACTTCTCTCTCTACCCAAAACTAACCCTCACGTCTTCTTTCGTCTCTTCTTTCCACTTGCCGCCATTGATTCTTCGGTGCCTACTTCTTCTTTAGTTGAATGTCGTCTATCACCTGATTCTCTAATAGTCAATTTACTACTCAACTGAACAATCTTAGCAGAAAGAGCTGTTTGTTGACGAGTAAGTTCAGCCATTTGTACCGCAAGATCTTTGGCACGAGCCTCATCCTTCATCAACAAAGCCTTCATCATGCCTCTTGTATCAATACATGACATCAAATCAGGCACCATTGATATGAGGGCAGTATAGAATTCACTTTGGCCGTGCTCTCTTCCGATTAAAGCAAGGGTACGAGGCAGAAGAGTTGGCTCGATATCTGCAAAGAGATTGCCCATGGATGAGTATTCAATCCCCTGCAAACGGCACAGATTCTTTCTGTTCCGACTGTTTAGTTGATACTTGATGACTTTGACTTTACCGGCTGCATGAGACTCATAATTGGTTAATAAATGCTGATCGTATCTGTATCCCTGACTGGACATGCTCCTTTGTACTGTTTGGTACTTGTCCTAGATTTAGACTTTCAAGTGTATTATTTGAATTGAAAGTATTCTTAATAGATGATACGCCGATTAACAGTTTCAGGAACACTAAGTGTCCTCCCTCCTTGATGTTGTTGTTCCTTTGCAAACTAAGTGCGTTCAACTTGGTATTGTGTTTTAGCGATGTAGCTATTAATGTCACCCCCTCATCATTAATACCAGTATTATCAAGATTTAAGCATTCCAAATTTGATCCTTCTTGTTGCAGCATATTGGATAATGTTCTACATCCATCGTTACCTATTTCGTTGTTATTTAATTGAAGTGATCGAAGATTCGTTAAGGTATATCTATCTAATGCCGAGATGTCAGTTATGTTGCAACTACCAATAATTAATCCTATTAATGATTCTCCTTCTGGAGGCCTTCCGTGTAATGTTTGTACTACCAATTCAAAGCAATCTGAGTCAAAGTTAATGTTCCTTCTAATTCTAAAAATGTCAAATCTTCCAAATTGTAGTCTTGATAAATTAGGAGAGTTTTGCAAGAATGGTACCATGTGCCTCAGTCCATCTATACCAAAAGAGTTATCGGACAGATTCAAATGTGTCAATGAAGTACTGTGTGTCAACTCACCAAATAATAGTGTCATCTTTTCATCGGTAATTCCACATTGAATTAGGTCTACCTTTTCCAAGTGTGTATTGTTTGCAATGTATCGACCAAGCAATTTCCATGCAAGATCATTAAACTTCTCTGCAATAGATGATCCCATCTTCAATTCATTAATAACATTGGGTTGATTGTTCTTGATACCATTTATATAATCTCGGACTTCGTGGCAGAGTCCGGTATGCTCTCCAAAAGCTTGATTAAATTGTTCTTCCTCAGACATAATGTGGATGTATATAAACTTCAACTAAGACAATGCAATGTATAATCTTATACTCTTTCCGTAAATTTGTATTTGTTTTCTTTGTATGTATGGTCAATAAACTCTTTTAGAGTGAAGTGCACAAGATGTGTACTTTTTTGCAGTACTAATTTGAGCAATCCGCCACCACTGAAGAACACCAAAATCACTACCAATCGAAAGGACGTTAAACACTAATGAATTGAGTAATTGGTTATGAATCAAGTTAGCGATACAACGGCACGGCGGAATGCGACTGGACAAAAGTTGTAACTGGCAAGGGATAGTAGCCAATATCGGCTTGGAGGACAAATCGTATGCTCAAGTGAATGTGGGAAGCATATCGTATGAGTGTTGTATGGCCAGTACTTAGGATCCGCAGTTATTGGTGATGTCTCCGTGATCATGTCAAATCTGGTATGAGAGAAGACTCACAATCGT
>Ga0075439_11007_pt1 | contig 9981 bp, 10 predicted proteins | sample MintriSingleCell_FD_74264 | JGI IMG/M metagenome (GOLD analysis project Ga0075439, IMG submission 74264) | Marine eukaryotic communities from Monterey Bay, USA to study complex ecological interactions - Minidiscus trioculatus JGI Plate_4_G5... | ecosystem: Environmental > Aquatic > Marine >... | reverse complement strand
GGAAATCAAGGCGGCACGATTACAAATGGAAGAGCGTGAGAGAGGCATTTTAGAAAGGCTTGGACGTAAATAATGCCTGTAGATAGTTGATGATGTTCTCTTATTGGCAGTTTAGTCATACCGTACTAGTTTACACTACTATCCCATCAAGTTACTGCAAGTGGGAAAATCAAGCTCCTCTAACCTGCGGCGGCAGTATTTACCGGTTGGATTACTTCTATTACTTCCTCTTTTACTGAAAGTAGTAGTAAGGTATGGAGTAGCCATAACTGCATAATTAGATGTTTTACAAATACCTATATGGGGTTGATCCCTTACTCCTAAACTTCCACCTTACTCTGTTCGACCTCTAAGTCATGCCTATCCCTTTCAACTGTCAACTCATACTGCTGAATCTTCCCCTCCTTCTTCTTCGTCCTCCTTACTTTCACTTGTCACCTCGTCGGAAAATCTAACAGAAGGCTTGTTATCGTCTTTCTCGACCAATATATCCTTTTTATTAAGCAGCTCTTCCAATTCTGCAACCCGGATTGTCAAACGAGCATTCTCTATAGTAAGAGTCTCATTCTTCTTCTTAATCTCTTCTCTCATGGCAGGGGTATCATAGATTTTGACTCCACCATCATCGGAGACTGAACTATCCATAGATGCCGTGGATGTTGTAGATTCTTGAGTACGATAATTCGTGTTAGCCATAGAACTCTTAATTGAAGTACCAAGCTTGGCTTTGTTCTTGTTTCGGTGCATTAATAGTTTAGGAACGAAGATGAAAAGGAGGAGACTCGAGCAGAGGATGAATATAATGCTGAAACGAGTATGATATGATTAGTAAAACCAGAAGAAGAATGAAAGAAGATGGCACGTGGATAGACCTAAAGGAGACTCACCTAGCCAATACAAAGAAGTAGGCCTTTGGTTGATCGGTAACAATTACCATGACAGGCACGCCAATGAAACAAACAAGCATGCACGATGCAAGGGCCTTGGTAATGTACTCCGATTCTGAGAACTCCAGACTAATACTACGAGCATGATATGCTTGGTACATTGCATAACTCAATACACTAAGGTTGAGCACAACCAAGAGAATAACGAATGGAAGATACCACTCAGAAGTGCAGTACCCAACACTTGAGATGGTGCGATCAAACCGGTCAACAGATGAAACCTCTCTTGTCCAAATCAATGGTGAAAGCCCAGTCCACAGTGAGAGAAGGAGGAAGTTCAAGAGTAAGAATACCACTAATGGACGGATAACATCTTTGGCTCGACTTTGACTGATCAGGTTGGGTTGGGCAGAAGAAGTAAGGGTTAGACATATGACTGTACAATTCCACACACATCTCAAGCACATTTAACTTACTCCGACGCATGGATGCACTATTAAACAAAACTTGTTAATACGACGAAGCTTACTGGACAAGGCAGCGAATGCCATTGAGAACCCAGTACATAGGAGCCAAGGAACACTCATACAGGCAATACTGCATCCTTTTTCACTTGCAATCTCATCGTCAAAGCTCAGAGGGATAATACTTAAGCCCATGAGGAAGATCCCTCCAATGAGCAAGAGAAGGAAGATGGGCTGAGACGCCTTGATTGTACGAGTGTTTCGATGATAGACCGTAAATGCCCCAAGTCCAATGCATAAGGCCAAGACAATACCACACATGACTAATCCAGCCGCACGTAATCCCGTCCCAATGTAATTCCTGTCCAATGTGATTTCAGGAAGGCCAGGCTGGATGTCCGATGTACCATCATTAAAGATCATCGGCGTAAGTTCATTCCATTGGCCGTTTTGAAATAAGTATGAGTTTGATGGTACGATGTTTAACTCGCCATTCTCGGCTTTATCAGGAGCTTGAACATAATTGACTAATTCAAACAGAGCAGACGATGGTGTCCTTGTACCGGTTTCTCTGTCTAATATAATACTACCGGTGGCACCCTCAAACTGTGTATTAACAATCTGATTATAATGTGTTCGTCCGTCGAAGAAGTTGGTTGATGATGATGATATATTGCAAGCGGCTAAACCAACTGCAATTGTACTATGCTCTAGTGACAGTCAGCTACTTAATACACATAGGGTCTTCGCAATGATTAGAATGTTTAGTTCCTTATTGCTATGCAGTATAAAAGGGTCTCAATACCCTGTAATGAAGTAATATCCAACAATCCTGTATAACTCAATAAATCCAACTCTAATGAAGCTTACTCCTCCTCATTGGCTTTCCTCTTCTTGTTTGTAGCTTCTTCTTCCGCTTTGAGTGCCTCTTGGTTGAGAGGAGTGGATGGGATAGTATCATTTTTAAATAACTCAAGGATTAGTTTGGTCAACGCAGCAGTTGCACAAGCTAACCCCCGAACTTGTTCACCTCCTTCGATACCATTTCTGATCTTTTCCTTGACACCCACATCTACCGATGGACACTCAAGCATATGCAGTTTCAACTTACGTAGCCCGGGTAGAATTCCATCAAATGTGTCAGGGACTACTACAGTATTCCCAATTTCTTTGTCTTTGCCGCCTATAGTTTTGATGATACATAAAACATTTGATGCCATACAAGGGCATCCCAATTTGAGAGAGTTTGATCTCTTGTTCCAACTACCCGCCTTTCCACTAGCACTATTTTGAGGCGTTGTTCCTCCTTCCTGGACAACTATTTTCTCAGTAAGTAAACACATTTCAGATGCCACAGCTAAATCATACATATTTACTTCTTTACCATTCTCTTCGATGATTTGTGCATCAGTCATACCCGCAAATAAGTGTTTTACGATAGATAATTGTTCAATATTGATAGTGGTAATTTTTTTATTACCTGTTGGTGCTGTTGGTGGAGATTGAGTAGGCGGTGCGGGTGCGGGTGCAGGAGAGGGTGATACAATCCTCACTTGACCTTGATAGTTTGGTTGTGCACGTACAGATTGCGCATATGCATTACGTAGTACACTTTGAAATCCACTAAAAGTCATGTTATTAAAGTAAATACTACCACCTGGAGATATGGTAATAAGTCCACTAGATGACAAGATTTGTGTAACAAATTGTGGGGAGATACGACGAATGGCGTCTGGGTTGTTCATTTCATATTGCAATAAATTCATGAATTCATTAACATCCACATCTTCTTCATGTAGTTGAGATGGATCTACGCCAAGTTGATGAGCAAGAAACTCTCCTTCTTGTCGAGATAAATGTCTTGGTTGTTGATTTGAGTTGGAGTTCATATTAGATATTGCCGCTAAAGTTTATATCATATAATATCGATCAGCTACTTATTTTGTTGTAGATTGAAAAGGCACTTGTTATACCCATTAAAAGATCATAAAGGGGCTATATTGATTAAAAACCCTCTAAAAGCCCTGAAAATCCCGATAACAGACCCGAACAACTCCTTACCCTAAGCCAACAATTTCTCACCTTCCCTACTACGGCATTGTTAGTAGCATTGGTCAACCAACCCAACAAAGGGGAGGGGTTGGCCCTCTCTCCTCTTTGTTAAAAGTATGCATTTACCTCATAATATTGCAATGACAACATTGATAAACCATATCAACCATCTACATCAATCCAACTCCTTTGCAACAACACATCAGCCGCATCATCAACAAAATAATAAATCCTATTTCTATAATATCTACCCCTAACATGACAGTTACATGTTACCAATCCATTTGCAAAAAGCAAAGCCTAAGCAGCATTGTCGATGCACCGTGTAGAATCCATATAGTCAAAGCATGATCCTGATCAACATCGGCATGGATTTTCCTACACACATATCACCAATGGAAATGGAAAAGTAATTGAAGTTACAACGCGTACTAAATTTACAGAAGATGAAATCGTTAGTGCATTGGTTCCATATGAGGATAAATATGGAGAAGTAGTCGATGTGACTGATACCCAACGTGAGGAATTACGGGTTAGTATTCGTAGAAAGAGAGAGAGTAGAAAGGCCCAGGGTGAAAGGAGTGCGGCACGTGCTGAGGGATCTACCGATCCTGAACATGCATTGCAAAAGTCGAGGTGGACCCCCAACAATTGCCAAACCTTCACAAATGGGTCTAACGCCCCATGCCCTCTTCAATTTACCAATGGATGTCCCAATATGGCACCTATCAAACATCTTGCTGGTACTCCATGTATTCATTGTGGCATAAATGATGCGATGGAATGTGTTGAGACTCCTTGGGGTGTACAAGTCTTCATCGTCGCCAAAAGTCCCTTCATCCCAAAAGAAGATGGTATTGGATTTTATATAAAGGGTGAAATAGTATCGATTGATCTTCGCCGACACCCATTCCATCCCAATAAATTCGTATACGATGAGCACACCTTTCATCTACTTGCAAACGCTGCCAACCACAAGTCCGAGCCTGGTTTGTCTCACGTGTTGGGAAGTACCGAGGAATACAACAACAGGTATGAACTATTTGAAAAACAACGCCTAGCATTGATTGACGAGAATAGTAAACAGTTGAAGAAGAAACGAGAACACCTAACAGCCAATGTTGTGAAACAACCATTTGCCTCCGGAGAACTTCTACGTGCCGAGGAAAGCCGTGCCAAGGCATTTATTGACCATGCCATCAAGAATAGATGGTTCCTTGGTATCTCCAAAGGGAGGATTCCCTTGAGGGTATGTAAGTTGGTATCAACTGTCCTTGATCAAGTGAACGATGATGACTTAGTAGGTGTTGAGGGATTGTATGCCCAGTTAGAAGTGGCACAGAAGTTATGCATTGCCGATGCAAACCGTGCCATCGTTGAACTGAAGACCTGCAAGTTAGTTAGAGATGAAGGATTGGGGTTCCAGCAAGAGAAACATAGAGGTCCACCACTCCTCAACAAGGAGGATGGTATGCCTATGCACCGTCGTGATTGTGATAAGGGCAAGCCCTATGAAGGCCGTCTATCCACGTTGAACGTTGGTTTCGGAACCGAACAGATCTCGTTGTGCACAGAGAAACTCTTGCATCTTCTGGATAACGTCAAGAATTATGATGGATTCTTACAAGCGAGGGTAGCAGGAGGAAGAAGGATTGGGATTTTGGGTGGTTGGTTTGGAGTACAACTCATGTCTTTTGATCCCAATGGTGTCGAGGAACAACTTGCAATCAATGGGGAACGACCAGAAGGATTAGTTAATAGGTTGAAACGAGTCAACTCGGGTATTGTCGTTCTAGAGGAATCTGGATTTGATGATTACCAACACCGTTTGGAACAAGCAAGAGAGCTGAGAGAAGTGAGGAGAGAACTGAATTCAAATGTAAGTATTGATAACATTTCGTGTCTCTCATATCAATGAAATACTAACATTGCATCATTCAAAATAATACAGGGTGGTAACCTTATGGGCCGTGATACTGCCGAGGAGGAAGACGAGGACGAAGACCGCAAGATGCCGGCCGAGGAAGAAGAAGAGGGTGAAGCACCCCTCAAGAGTGAGAATACTATGGTTGAGGCCAATGAAAGGACTCCCAAACTTTCTCTCTTGACAAGTAAGACAGCCGAGGAAGAATCGGATGATGACTCCCCTGCTGGTATTGCCAAACCTTCTTCGAGTGATACCGCCCCAGCATTCAAATCGAGTGATGACACCCCGGGTCAACTGAAGGGCCCTCCTGAGAAGAATCTGCTTATGAGCAACATGCTCAAGTTTGATACTGACTCCAAGTCAGCACCTGTCGGTAATCTCAAGACAGAGGGCGACCTTGACGAGATCGAGGATCAACACCCCGCTGCACAACCTGATGCTCATCCCATGGTACCTTTTGTCAATGTTGCCGAGCTTGAAGAACAGCCCGAAGCTGCACCACCAGCTGTTCCCCCTGTTGCCGTGAATGTTCCTCCTCTTGCCATGGCTGCTGGAGCGGATGCTCCTCCCTTTGCTGCTGCGGCTGCCGCAGCCGAGCCTACAGAGACCAAGAAACGAAAGGGTGGAGGCAAGTTGAAGCCTAATGCCAAGAGCAATAACTTGGGGAAATTAGCAAAGGTTGATAAGAAGGGTATGAAGAGCCTCAATTTCTTCTTTGGACCCAATTGAAGGCGGAATTGCTAGTTACAGTTTAGCTAGGATGTGTATGTGAATGTAGATCAAGTAATGAACTAATTATGGTATCTATAGGCAATTGATATATCTCAAATCATTCTCATTCTCATCCCTCATAATTTGTGCACATCTTATGTTCCCAAATACAAAAATGGTGCTACTAGCTTTAAATCCTGGAAGAATGCATCATCCATCGGCTGGCCAACATAATCTGGTTCGTGTTTTGGGTGCTTGTTGGCTACAAAGTACTCAATATCCTCCTCATTGTTAAGTTTTTGCCACTTCTCTAATAATGAATCGTATGTCTTTGATCCGGGTAAGCCTGGCATAGCCCGAAGCATACTTACACCGATCGTGGCAAGGTGAAGAGGGGAATTTGGTTCATACGTTTGCCCGGGCACTGCATTAGGCGAAAGAGAGTCCGAGTAGAACCAATTGTGCTTTCCTGTTCCAGCAATACCTTGGTTGTATGCCTCAATCATCAATGGATTAAAATCCTTAGCACCTTCTACTATTGCAAAGATGTAACGATATTGGGTACTTTTGACAAATGACACGGCTTGTTCAAAATCTTCGGCTGTACTGTCAAAAGGAATGTCAATAACCCGCAACGACATGTCACTAGCATATTCTCCCGCTGCCTTTTGCAAAGCTCGGGCATAGGCATTTCCGTATCCATCATTGTTACTGGATTATGTATATGAGAGTAGTTAGAAGCAGCGGTGTGAGATATTTGTTATTGAGCAATGATGAACATATGATATGCACAAATGACAGGACATGAATATCTGCCACATAATGAACACATGATATGCACTACTACCAACAACTCACTGGATAATTGCCAAATGGTCAATCTTAAGTATATCTCTAAAGAATAAGATTGCAGGGATAGCAGTCCCATCATCAGAAGTAATATGACGACCAAATAATCCATGTTGGGATTTATCATCGAGTTGAGTACTAGTTGATATTGGACTGTATTAAACATGAGAAGAGGTATGAAAATGGCATATGAGAGATGAACTTTTAATGCAAATCCCCCACACATATTCCATTTGATTCAATCCTCCTAACCCCCACAATATATATATGTAAAATCGTCTCACCTAAATTGAGGATATCCATTTAACCCAGTAATAATCGATGTAGGTAAAGTAACAGCACTCCTCCCATTCCCCAGAAACACACAAGGTAACTTCTCATCAACAACACCAGGTTTACGATTTAATATATCAATAGTTTGATCAACTCCCTTACTTTCGGACATTTCACTATCAAATAATTCTAATGTAAATCGGACATTGCATTTATTATTTAATCCTTCGACCTCGGGTATGACGCTACCGTCTCCAGTGTTCAAATGTTGAATTGCAAGTGCTACTGCTAAACTTCCTTCTAATACACCCATGAATGGGAAGGGTGTACGGGGTGTATCCGGCTATACATAATATTGGTATGGTGGTTAATAAAAAGTATACGAAGATGTGCATAAAAAATCAACGAAAAGTTTTAATAATACTCACTGGCGGACCCGGATAGAACGAAAAAGGCATCATCATAGCCATATTACATAAACCGATAGTATCACCATTACTATCGGATATAACATCAACATTACCCACACGGTTTATGGTACCATTGCTATTATTACTACGGAGCTCATCGTATTCAGCCAATGATGTTAGAATTTTTTGTGCATTTGTTTTTGATGGTAATGGTAGTAAGAGGGCTGCAATTGCAATTAATTGCAGTAGACTTTTGGTGAAACGTTTCACCAACATATTGTTGTTGTTGTTGTTGGTTAAAAATATGGAGAGGCTTTGTTCCTTACTTAATCAAGTACCCTCTTATGGATTATAGGAGGTGCCGACGACATGAAAATTGAAAAAGAAACAGCCAGATTTTAATTCTTGAGGCTTCTAGGGTACAAGGATATCACTTCACTCTCATAAAAAAGTGACGATAAGATAAAAGTTATCCAGAGATAAGAGAGCTGAGAGTTTACGAGGATAGGATATCAGGAGGAATTGCATGACTTATTATTATCATAAAAGGATCTGTATTGCAAAAATGATGGGCTCACTAATAATCTTTATATACGTCTTTGTCCTTGCGGTGTTTTCAAGTATCGATGAAACTTTGGCATTTCTCCCTCCTCAAAAATCTCTGACATCAGTATCATCAAATCAATACAGTAGTATCTCAAAGACAACTTCATTATTATTTGCAACAAGTACAAACAACCCAGTAGAAATAACATTCCCAACACCAGAAGAAGCAGCCTCAATGGGTATACGAGATTGGCCACAACAATTCCATTCTAAAACATGGAGCGATCGAGTATCCGAGGGTGGTATCGCAACACGATATGTATTAGACGGTAAAGGACGGCTAACAATAGATTATTACGATGACAACAATGTTAAACAACGAATTAATAATCAAAGAGTATATCCTGGTACATTAGTTGAAGTTGATGGTGAGGCTAATTTGTTATGGGACGTTGATGATTCGAAAGAAGGATTGATAATATTAACACCGAATTATGAAGAGGGTGGGAAGTTATTAATTGTTGGTGGTATACTTGCTGTGTTTTGTGCTGGATTGTTAATTGGATCGGGTGGTCTTTAGGTTGCAATGTGGGGTTGCACTACGATTTATGCCCGAGAGGTGAAAGAGTTAAAAACATGCTTAATGGCTGAGATGGAATTACAATTATCTACATACTTTGGATTGGCGGCCTTGATCCTCTAGAGATTATATATCGAACACTATTAAACATTATTATGTTGAGCCAGCAGTCTTTTATAGTAGTTAGTATTAGCTGTGGGTAGTTGTCGGAGTATGAGGAAACATCATTCAAGTCATCGTTTCAATCATGCATGTTTGAGAAAGCTCAAGCTGATACAACGTTCATAAAAACTTTACCAATACCTTGGCTTGAAAGTTTATCAACATCCTATATAATGAATAATGCTGCAAATAACTACCGTGTTATCATGATACGAAAGGAGGACGAGGACGAGATCGACATTGAATTCGATCTATTTTTGGATGAGGAGGAGATTGATATTGATACTTTTGTGGTGCCTCCTTTACCGAAGTGTAGTATATGCACACTGCCCTTTCCATTTGATTACAACTTTGTAGTATTTAAGACGTGCTGTGGTAATACCATATGCACGGCATGTGGAGAGGCAACATTCTATGGAGAACTGAAACGGCAACTCGAAGAGAATGTGCTAAGAGGGGTTCGAGGTCGTATCAACCTACAATGTACGCGGAAGTGTCAATTCTGTAGGTCTTCAAACAATTCTGAAATTGGAGATATAGAAAAACTTGCTCAACGAGGTAATAGTCATGCTAAGTATCTATTAGCCAGTGCTTACGAGAATGGCGAGGGGGTACCAGTTGATGGAAAAAAGGCTTTAGAACTATATCACATCGCTGCACGGGAAGATTGTATTGAAGCGTGTGAACTTCTTGGTAGTGTCTACTGCAACGGTTCTTCTTTTGGTGATATTGTCATTCGGAAAGATAAGGGGAAAGCCATGAGGCTGTTTATCAGAGGTGCTAGGCTGGGTGATATCAAGTGCTTGTATTCCATAGGACTGTTGCGCTTTATGGATAGGAAAATTGACTATTTTCAATACTTTCTCAAGGCTGCTTCTGCTGGATACCAAGAAGCACTTGATATGGTCAAGGCGGGATATATCGCCAAGATCATTACAAAGGATGAATATGCTAATACCCTCCGTTCCTTCCAAGCGGTCCATGATGAGATCAACAGTGAAGCAAGGAAAAGATTCAATGAGAGACTTGCAGCTAAGCAAACATTTAAACAATTATTCGAGATGAATCAAAGAGAGCGAGACGGTATTATGAGAAACATTATACTGGGTAATTTGGTTTG
>Ga0075439_10895_pt1 | contig 9983 bp, 10 predicted proteins | sample MintriSingleCell_FD_74264 | JGI IMG/M metagenome (GOLD analysis project Ga0075439, IMG submission 74264) | Marine eukaryotic communities from Monterey Bay, USA to study complex ecological interactions - Minidiscus trioculatus JGI Plate_4_G5... | ecosystem: Environmental > Aquatic > Marine >... | reverse complement strand
TAGGTCCGAATAATGATCGATTGTTCTATGCCACGTTGCATACTGAGTTTAGTGATACGTCTTGTTTCCCATCCAATATTAATCTATCACAATCTACCACATCCATACAAGATAATGACAAAGAGAATACACTACACCTAACAAACATTGGTGCAGCTAGATCTAAAAAACGTGCTGAAACATTATCAGCAACAGATTTTATATTAAACTTACATGAATTGGGTATTAACATACAAAGTCCACCAGATTTAGGTGCCATTAAACGATTACAAAAGGATGAAATTATTAAAGCAAAGATACTTAAATCACAAATGATATTAGAGGTATTGAATGTTTCACGACCTATTGTGACCACGTCTGAATGTTATCAAGGTGGTAAGGGATACATTAGCAATATAGAATTTTATTGTAGAGGTACACCAATATCAATTACTGGTAGTGTCGGCAAATCAAAATCCGAAGCAGAAGGCAATGCAATGATTGAAATAATACAAAAAGATTCAATATTTTATAACTTTATTGGTTCGAAAAAGATGAATGATATATTAACTCAGATTGATAAATCACCTGGTGGACATGTGGCTGCGTTGCAGATTAAACCATTACCAGAGGAGGCGTTGGATGTGTTGAATGGTGCTGGATTGGGGAATGATACGAATCATTGGGAAAGGATGGAGGAGCATGATATGTTGAAGAAACGGTATGAAGAGGAATTTCATGCTAGACAACAAATGAAGAATCAGAACGGAGGCGAAGGTAGAGGTAGATTTAGTTCATTCCTTGATAAAAGAGGGAATGGAGCGGAGGTGAATGAGATTTACATCAAGGAGGAAGAATCAAGGTTGAAAAAGGCAGTGGATGATCCAGAAGGTAAACAAGGTCAAATGAAGAGTGTACGTGATGCCTTGCCCATCAAGGCTATTCGGGAGGATCTAATTGATGCACTAAAGACTCAACAGGTTGTTGTGGTATCTGGAGGTACAGGCTCGGTGAGTTATTTATATCTGTTATACCCTGCTTGCATATCCAAATGTACATGTGCTAACTATTGGTACCTCATCATGATATGATCACAACACAGGGCAAATCAACACAATGTTCACAATACATATTAGAAGATGCCATTAACAACAATAAAGGATCGGATACACGTATCGTAGTTACCCAACCACGTCGTATTGCCGCCATATCTGTCGCTGAACGTATTGCCAATGAACGTGATGAAGACGTTGGCAAATCTGTGGGTTATGCGGTCCGTTTTAATAAGAAGGCACCTCGAGATTCAGGTTCGATTGAATTTGTAACCACTGGCATACTGTTAAGGAGGTTGATTAATGATCCATCTCTGTCGGATATATCACATGTCATGATTGACGAGGTACATGAACGTGATATTGATACGGACTTCTTACTTGTCTTGTTACGGGATCTACTGAAGAAGAGGCCCGAGCTGAGGGTGATACTCATGTCAGCAACACTAGATGCCGAGAGTTTTGGGGAGTACTTCTCTAATGAGGATGATTCAGCGTCAGTGCCGGTGATGAGCGTACCGACAAAGCCACGTCATCCTGTCGAGGTTATCCAACTCGAGGATATGGCAGGAGATGGTAAGGTTCTAGTAGATGATATCCCAGCTGACGTCCAGGGTCTTGCTCAATCGTTGCTACGTCTACAAGATCTACAACTTCAGTTAGATTTAGAGGAGGCAGTTGCCGAGGATGCAGCGGCATTACGCATTCAAACTCGTTCGTTGGCCGAAGATGAGGGTAATATGTCCAACGATGAGGATGATACAGATAGTAGTGACTCGGATTCGGATAGTAGCGACGATGAGGAGGGTAGTTCAATACAATCTCCATCCTCTACAAAGAGACTCAAGGCATTACGTCGAGCTGTTGCAATGAGAAGTAAGGCAAGAGGCCAAACAAATACAACCGCTCCGGCTGCAAAACTTCAAATGTCAGAAAAGAAGGAGATTGGTGAATTAACAACGAGGCTTGTAGCCAAGTTAGCAGAGTATGTTGCCAAAGTTGAATTAGATGCAGGTCGGAAGGGTAGTGTTCTTTGTTTCTTCCCTGGATTGGACGAAATCAAAGAAGCCATGTCAATACTGGAAGAGAACTTGTCACTCAAGAAGAAGATTAAGGTGCTTCCACTACACTCGACTATTCCTCAACAGGATCAACAAAAGGTCTTCATCCCTGCAGATTATGGTGCGGTTAAGGTTATTTTGGCCACCAACATTGCCGAAAGTAGTGTTACAATCGACGACGTATTGGCAGTAGTTGACTCAGGACTAGTTAGAGAGCTCAATTGGGACGCCGAGAAGAGTATGAGTACGATGGTTACTGTTCCTACGTCAAAAGCCTCGTCTACTCAGGTAAGTTATATCTGGTCGGAGAGGAAGTACAGTGGCATACACACATCACAATGATGAAATTAAACTCTTGCACAGGGATGTCGAGGGCGTAACTGGATTGTATTTGAAACTGTGATTTCTCAATGCTGTTAGCGTGGCATTGTAGGATGAGTCCATACAATCTGTTCTTTCAATGAGACGTAAATAATCTTCTCACTGAGTGATGTGTGTGTTACCTTTGGTTGGGAATTCGTTTCAATTTGATACCCAACTAACACTTCTTCATTCTATACTTCTTCTCATATAATAGCGTCTTGGAAGGGCAGGGAGAGTAGCCCCAGGCAAATGTTACCGAATCTACTCGAGAGGTCAGCATGAAGCCATGCCGGAGCGTCCTTTACCTGAGATACAAAGAAGTGCTTTGGAAGCAACTTGCCTAAACACATGTACCATGACATCTGATACTGTCGAAACATTCCTAAGCCGGGCCATGGATCCACCTAAATCTGAGGCAGTCGCATTCTCAATGGATAGATTGAAGAAACTTGGTGCTATATCTGTGGGCTCGTCCTCGGCAGAGACTCTAACTCCTTTGGGTCAATTCCTATCTCGTCTACCTCTTGATCCAGCTATTGGAAAGATGTTAATCATGGGATGTGTCATGCAGTGCTTGGATCCTGTGTTGACTGCCGCTGCACTAGCTTGTAGTAGAGAGGTATTCTTCACCCCAGCCGGTGCTCGTGAAGAGCAGAGAATGGTGAGACAGTCATTTGATGAATCATCCGACACCCTAGCATCCATGAGGGCATATGAAGAGTATCAAGATATTCTCCGTGATAAAGGTTGGAGTGGTACAAAGCAATGGGCATATGACAACTTCGTTTCCATGAATGCTATTTCATCGGTACATTCAATTAGACAACAACTGGTTAATGAATTGCATCGGCTTGGATTGGTACACAATAGTGATTTAGATCCTCGTTCACGAGGTCGAAATAAGCAATTGAGACCGAATGCAGCGGCAAATAGAAATTCAGGTGTCGAGCTCTTGTATACTGGAGTATGGGCATGCGGAGCTCCAGACAACCTAGCAGCACGACGACGACGTGGCAACTTTGGCACCTTACGAACAAGGACAGAAAATCACTCAGGGTTACATCCCTCTTCTGTTGCCTTCCATCGTAAACCTCCCAAAGGATATACAAAACCACTCCCTCCCTGGTTCTTGTATAGAGAGATGGTTCTATCCTCACAAGTATTTCTCCGGGGATGCACGTCTTTGAGTCCTGAGCAAGCTCTTTTGTTTGGTGGATATGAATTAAGTGATCAAGGGAGGAGTCAAAAGTTAATTGACGATTGGATCATAGTGGAGGGAGCTCAATGTAGCCACAGTTTGAACGTGCTATCAAATGTCCGACGAGAAATCAATGCAGCCCTTGACTTAAAGGTGATGAATCCAAGAAGACCTCTGCCAGAATCACAGCAGTTAATGATTGATGCGGTGGGAGATTGTTTTGATATGCTTAATGATGATGACTATTAAACTATTAAGTTGGCATGTTTAAAATCTTCAGTGAAACTAATGAAAGTGATATATCTTATACATTTAGACTATTCTCTCAACTTAAGGAGGCAATTCAAATAAAATACGAACTTTCTTTTTATGTATAGAACATGGATAAAGACTTTTGTCCTCAAAACGCACAGTGAAACAATGAGATTCTTTGTCCCATGAGTGTATCTCTCCTACTTTCCCATTGAGATGAATGTTAGGGTGTTGCATCCCCTCGATAATCACAGGTGTGCCAAGTACAGGAACATACTTCTTTGTTTTGAAAGTGACTCGTTTGTGCTCGGGCTCTATAATCGGTCCTCGAACAAGAAGACAATGGTTACTACGCCCTTCATACCGTAAAGCTAAACATTGTCCTGGTCCATGTATAGAAACAATCCGTCTTCGGCACTTTTGAAGTGAGTTTGTAAACTTTTGTGTCTCTTCATGATCAGGTCCATGGACCCGGCGGCTCATAGCAGATAATTCCATCCACAACCGTTCCGCTTCTAACCCTAGGTGAGCTTTTTTTGTCAGTTCAAATGCATACAAAGTGCCATGGCGTAAGGCATCAGTAGAGTCTTTCCCCTAAACTTCTCATAAACCGTCTTTGAACTTTCTAACATCTTCTCTGAGCTAATGACGTCCTGCCCGTTGGCAAGCTTTCTCTTTGCTAATACCAGATTCATTTTTGCATTAGCAATAGCGGTTGATTGACCCAATGATTTGCTAAAATCGAGATACTTCTGAAAACACCGCACCGATTCTTCATCATTACCCACTTTCATATGAATGATACCGAGGTTATTGTACACATGCGGTTCAATACCAAGAATCCGGTCTCTATGTGGTGGCGGTGGGGTTTTCTCTTTCAATTGATTAATCATAAATATCATTTTGGAACCAATATTTAAAGTTGTATCAAAATTGCCTTTTCTAGATTGCGCCTCCAGGTTCAGAAATAGCGATTCAAGAATGTATGATAATTGTTTGTATAATTCCACTCAACAAAATCAACAAACGCATCAGCCAAGTCCACAGCAAGACGTCCCTTCACATCATAGAACTGTTCACAATTAGAACACTTTTCCCACGGCTCTCTAAATTTCATAGCATGCTTAGTATTTCTAATGGCAGGAAGAGACTCGTAATCAACTTTGGTTTTGTGCTCTGCATAACCAATAAGACATGATGCATGAACATATCCAGCACTACCCCTACATGAGCATTCTCGAAGTAGCGGCTTGCCATCCTCATCGGAACCACCATCTAAACATATCCAGCATGTCCTACCCTCATTATCGGCGTGATGAGACATATCTTATGTTTGTTATTTTGTGTGTATTTTTATTGCAGTAAAAGTTTCTTCTTATTAGTAGTAGATATTATATGTGTTTAGGTCGAAGATTGTACCTTCCTTATCGCCTCCCTTTATAATTTGTATCACCCCTCAGTAGACACCGTAGAAAAGAAAGGGCTAAGTGATATACATACAACTGTAACAGCTAAAGGCAAAGTGCACAAGATGTGTATGAGTACTTTTTTGTTGAATATCTTATCCAATATTGATGACACAGACTTGAGAGTACCACTATTCGAAAGGGTGTTAAAAACTGATCAAATGACTACGATGTTAGTATACTATATCGATTATTGTGAGAGCAATCTATCGATATACAATAATACTCTACACTGTACAGTGCCCCCGCCTCACGCCTCTCTAGTGGCGGTATCCGCGAATCCTTTTGATGCCTTGCTTCTTGTATTCCTAAAACTCTCATAAAAGTTTTATCGAGGTATGGAGATTGGTACTACATGGTTGAGACAACGATTAATACCGCAATAACCGCTCTCGTAGACTAATAATACAGGATATAGATCAGTATTTAACGTTCTTTCGAATAGCGCTAGTCCTAAGTTTGTGGCACTAATATTTTCATTTATTGAGTATCAAGAGATTTACAAAAAAGTAGACATCTTGTGCACTTAGTCTTGAGCTCATACGCACTAGCATATATATTGCTATCCAATTCACGCCGCCGATTGATCAACATCAATAAAAAGCCCAGAGAATAGTTGTTTGATAGAGTCAGTCAGTTGGTGTAGTTTAAGGGGGAAATCTCACATACATCACATTGCAAATAAGAAATCATACTTAATTTCTTCTCAACATTACCCATCAACAAGAGAGAGTTATAGAATATGATGAGCGCCGCAGCGGCCGATGATAATAATAACAATAATGGTAATATATGTGCCAATTGTGGCAAGGGTGAAGAGAACGGTAAGAGTTTAAAGGCGTGTACCGCTTGCAAGATGGTGAAATATTGCAATCGAGAATGTCAAATTGCACATCGATCTCAACACAAGAAGGAATGTAAGAAGCGCGCTGCGGAGTTACATGATGAGAAGTTATTTAAATCACCACCGCCAGAACACGGAGATTGTCCAATTTGCTTACTTCGTATGCCATTACTTGATACGGGGAGGAGGTATATGTCGTGTTGTGGAAAAGAGATTTGTTGTGGATGTATCCATGCCCCTGTTATGATGATAAAGGGAATATAGTTGCTGACACTTGTCCCTTTTGTAGATCTTCGCCACCCGCTACAGATGAGGAGGCATTAAATAGAATGCAAAAACGAGTGGAGGTCGGGGATGCCCAAGCAATCTACAGTTTCGGGCATTACTATTTTTTGGGGAATTATGGTTTACCACAAGATATACCTAAAGCATTAGAATTGTGGCATCGGGCGGGAGAACTTGGATTTGCATCAGCATATAATAATATCGGGTATGCTTATAGAAATGGTAGAGGAGTAGAAGTGGATAAGAAGAAGGCCAATCACTACTATGAGCTAGCAGCTATGAGAGGAGATGCAAATGCGAGGCACAATCTTGGTTATATGGAGTTCAAGGAAGGCAATCTGAATAGGGCACTGAAGCATTTCATGGTTGCAGCAGGAGTTGGTCACAAAGAATCCTTAAAGAGTATTCGAAAACTGCATGCCGATGGACATGCATCAAAACAAGATTACACAGCAGCATTAAGAGCTTATCAGGCTTATCTAGACGAGATTAAGAGTGATCAGAGGGACAAAGCTGCTGCAGCCAGAGATGATTGCAAATATTATGAATAAGAATCCATTAAATGCAATGAATATGCCTATGCCTAGCTTATATGTACATAATTTAGGCTCGCTATCTTGCACCCAAGTAACAACTGTTGAGGTGTGAGGAGATTGTGTCTTATTGATATGTACCTATCTACTAATTCAGAAGACGATAACGCTGTCTTTTACAACGATAATAATACGATGTCAATATCTTCAATCTGCAGCGATATGTTGACTTCTAGAGAGGATAATAAGGGCACGCTTGTTGCCGCCTAACACTCTCTTCATAACATACACTCTTCATGTAAGTTGCAAAATTAGGAATGAAAAGCGAGTAAACGAAATCTACATACACTAGTAAGAGTTAAGAGAGAAGTCTCTAGAGAGAGAGAGAGAGACCCATATCTCTCGCCTCGATATCAATAATCAACTTGGTATAATAATACTGTCAGTAGTATATCAGCTGCTTTTAACGCTCTAACTTTGAGTTTTATCATTAATATTCTATAAGATCAGGAAGAAGAGGTTGTTCAAAAAGATACGGTATCCGATCTTTACATATGACAATAGTTGACATATAAAGAACAATTACCTTTGTTTGTATAGCATATTACTATCCAATTCCATCGATTGGACGATACATTAATTTATCATTCGGTAGATAGTTGTGTAAAGTTATTAGTTCAGTAAAGAGGTGATTTGCGAGGGGGTACATTACATTGCAAACTTTTGGTATAATTTCTATTCAATAGTAAGCATTAATATGAGTGCTTCCACCGCTGATAACAATGATAATAATGATAACAATAAGGATAATATACCTAATATATGTGCCAATTGCGGCAAAGGAGAAGAGGGTAGTGTTAGTTTAAAGACGTGCACGGCATGCAAACTAGTAAAGTATTGCAATCGAGAATGTCAAATCGCTCATCGACCACAACACAAAAAGGCATGTAAAAAGCGTGCTGCCGAATTACACGATGAATCACTGTTCAGACAACCTCCACCACAATATGGGGATTGCCCAATCTGCTTCCTAAGAATGCCGGTACTTGATTCTGGGCGGAGATATATGTCGTGTTGCGGTAAAATGATTTGTAGCGGATGTATACATGCTCCTGTTTATGATAACCAAGGCAATGAAGTAGATAATAAGAAGTGTCCGTTTTGTAGAACTCCACCCCCTACTACAGATGAGGAGGTAATTGAAAGGTTAAAGAAAAGATCATGTGGCAGAGATGCCAAAGCAATCTGTACTTTAGGAGGCTACTATTATAAGGGAATAGGACTTCCACAAGATTATGAGAAGGCACTGGAATTCTATCATCGGGCAGCAGAACTTGGACATGCCACAGCTTATTATAACATTGGAATCTTTTATGATACCGGTGAAGGTGTGAAAATGGACGAGAAGAAGGCTAGGCATTACTGGGAATTAGCAGCTATGCTCGGAGATGTAGATGCAAGACACAATCTTGGATGTTTTGAGCAGAATACAGACAATGTGGACAGAGCACTAAAACATTACATAATTGCAGCAAGGAGTGGACGTGTTAAGTCATTGGAGTCAGTCAAAGATTTATATTCAAAGGGACATGCAACGAAGGAAGATTACTCAAAGGCATTAGAATCTTATCAAGCATACTTAGATGAGATAAAAAGTAATCAGAGGGATAAGGCGGCGGCGACAGAAGATGAAGATTGCAAGTATTATTGATTATAAGTTATGGTATACTGGCACTTAGAGTAAGATGAGCATTGTGGATATCATTAGAAGAGTGAATGTGCTAATGATCGTATGTTAATATCAGTCTAGTTTTCGTTTTAAGAACGAACTCGAAAGAGCGTTAAAAACTGCTCAAACCAGTGTATTATTAGTATACCAAATCAATTATTGTGAGAGCAATCGAACGATATTGTAATACTAATACTCCACCACTGCAAAGTGGAATATGTTATTTCCATTCAAACTCATATTCTGTAACTTATTGTTCATATCACATATACCATCATTATCATTACTCGATTTTGATGCACCGTCATTGCAAATATTGTTGGAAGTGCTCATATTGTATCAATATTCTATGACCGCTTCAATAGATCGATTGATTAGCAAATCACGAGCCTCCACTGTGTATTGACGCCGTACCGTAGAGACAGCAGGCGCGTGTATGATATTATGATACCCTGGTACTATGTTGTATAAAGTGCACAAGATGTGTACCTTTTTGTAAAATCCTTTTTACTCAATAAATATCAATACCACAGCCTCAAAAGTACCACTATTTGAAAGAGCGTTAAAAGCTGATCTTCTGACTGTGTTGGAGGTGTATATGAGAGTCCAATTAGGTCCAATTGGACGCCGAGACTGATAAGTATCTATCTATGTCACGCGTACCTATTTTGTTGAGATTTTGATGAAATTTTGCAAAACAGGCAAAACACCAACAAACCCTCCCCTATCCTATAACTATAACTGTATGCTTAGCCATCATCATAGATTAATCATACATCAATAATTATTATAGCTGTTAATACCTGCTGTCATATATTTACTTGCTTGTGGGCCCGTGTCGGTAGTGGCAAATGTTTAGTTGTTGTGGTGAGTACATCAGCCATGCTAGGGCAGGTGCAGTTTACCCGATGCTTGAGAGAGTTTAGTAACACTATCGTACGCACTTTGAATCTGGAATGTTCATAACATAGACGTTGATTTTAACTTGTTGTAGTCCTGTGACGGACTGAACTTTCGATCCAATCACTGTCTATCTTTCTTTCGTCCTTTACAACTCGGGCTCCCTGAACCCATCCCAACTCTCTGCACTGCCTTTTGTAAGTAGAAGTAGAAGAAGTGGAAGTTCGTATTCGCCACTAGAATTCCAAGGTATCTTATTTTCCTTGGTATCGCCAAATTTATTCTTAATTGACCGAATGGAGGACAATTAAAGGAGGTGGA
>Ga0075439_11474_pt1 | contig 9984 bp, 7 predicted proteins | sample MintriSingleCell_FD_74264 | JGI IMG/M metagenome (GOLD analysis project Ga0075439, IMG submission 74264) | Marine eukaryotic communities from Monterey Bay, USA to study complex ecological interactions - Minidiscus trioculatus JGI Plate_4_G5... | ecosystem: Environmental > Aquatic > Marine >... | reverse complement strand
GGGATGTAATGCTGAATATCATTTGGGATGTTTATATGCCTATTGTCCTAATTTGTTTGATGAGAAGAATGGGAAGGAGGGCAGTGGGAAGGATGGGAGTGAGAAGGAAGGTGCTATGGAGGTTGAGTTTGTAGCCAAAGAAGGCGGTGTCTCCGAGAAGGCGCCACGATTACCACAAGATCAGCCACCATTATCCCACAATGGTGAACTACAAGTACCATCAGGTGATATTTACTGCACCTCATGCTACGCCAACGGATCAACATCAGTCCTAACCAAATACTTTGACAAGACAGACAATGACCGATCCAACTATACATGTAATCGGGCATATGTTATGGCATTATTGGAAAAACATATGAGATTAAATCCCACTGGTAATATGGGTAACGGGTGGGATAATACTACGGGATTACAACACCTTAAGGCACCACCACGGAGTGAATTATGGTATGCACATGAGGTTAATGTTCAAGCCTTGGGTATTGAAAATAATGATAATGAAGAGGGAAGTAAAGGTAAAAAGAAGAATGCAGAAGATATAAATGATGAATTTTTAGGTGAGAAGGGTGCCGAGATGTTGGTTGGTAAATCAGTTCGGTTGTATAATAATTTGGATAATGAGTATCATGTTGGACGGTAAGTTGTACATATCATCATGTGTGCTGGAATTATGCCTACTTTTCAGAGGTCTAATCCACTTCTTCCTTTACCACCCCACACAATAGCATCGTTGATTGGCGTGCATGTACCGTGTACCCTCCACTGTATGAACATAATGACGGTCCTCACGTTACCAAGAATAATACAGTCCAATTAAAAGACCTTGAATATTATGGCATTGGGTCATTATCCACAACCGAGTTCCTAGTCCGTTTCCCTGCCGGATTACAAGGACGGAAGAAGGAGTTGTTACGTTGGATAATGTTGGAGGAGCATAGTCTTGCCGTGGGTGTGTCGTTAATTGAGGGTAAGACGAGTATGAAGAAGGCTGGTGGTGTTGGTGGCGGAACTACCAATATTGATGAATGGAAGCCTGCTATGGTATTGGCACGTAGTGCATTAGAGTTGGTTACCGTACGTCAATTCCTCAAGGAAGATGACAAGGGTAATCTTTTTGCCGCGGCAAATATGACCACCAAGGGTAAATCCAAGGGTGATGGTTCAAAGGGAGACGATCGATGGGCACTTGCTTCATTCTTTGGGGAGGAGCAGCATGAGTTATTACATTTACGGGATGAGGCACGTGATCTTATGGATTGTCCTTCCCTCGTGAATAATGATGCTAGTAATGGTGTGAATGGTAGTGGTGGTAATGGACAAGCCACGAAACAAGAAGAAGAAGGAGAAGAAGATGCACAGCCACGACCAAGAGGACCATTAGCATCGGTTGATGTACCACTAAGCCTGGCATTAGCCGAACATAATGAACAAGAACGATGCAAGGGGTGGAGTCAGCTTATCCTTCAGGAATCTGGTCATCCTCAAGCTTTGGTATCGCCGGATGAGTACTCAATGCAATTAAGTCTTGACAAGAAATCCAAGGTTAGTGAAAGTAATGGATCAACAGTATCAGCAGAAACTAACGGTGACACCTCCGCCACTACACCCGAGGACTCCAAGAATGTATCAAACACTAGCAGCATAAGACCTTTAGTACAGTGGGGTATGGACAGATTATGGCTTGCTCAACTAGTTGAGAAGGCTGCCGCTTCTTCATCTAGTGACGATTCAATGCAATTGAGCAAGGATACTATTATGAGTTTCAAGTTTGAACATGTACCCTCGATGTCTACTGCAATGGCATCTTTACAAAAGATCTAAGATAGTTATTTATATCTTTGGCGGCAGCTCATGTGTTTAAGAAGCATGTATCTAATTTACTAAGCCTATCATCAATGTACAGTAAGTATAATCTCGATTGTCCTCTTATACAATTGCAATGGTAGACAACTATCTAATAGTGAGTAGGATACCATCTGTCGCCCTCTTCTGTACTCATCCTCCGACCTCATCGGTCTTCTCAACTACCAGATCTATTAGATGTTCAGAGTGCATGTTCTTAGTCTTTGTCGCCCAGCCGTTTACTTTGAAGTGATCAAAGTATATCATTCCGTCGCCAGATACTTTCAAGAGGCCAGGCTTTGTCTCATCCTCCTCGAATGATAGCCTTATGGACATTGGTGTGATCTCTTCTTTATCCTTCTCGAGGAGACAACCAGTGAACATTAAATTTGTACTTGGGAACTTTTCATGCTTATTGTTCGGTTGAGTGTCATGTATGAGATGAAGTAGACCCTCATCATCCCAGTTTGCAAACAAATCACATGCAGAGCAGCTACCCTTGATCGTGTGTGTGTTTAAATGATGAGTGTGTCGTTTTGAGGTTTTGGCACTAGTTAGTTTCCTTTTGAAGTTGTTACTGCCTATGTTAGGATTTGCTTTACTGTTATTTGAATTCATCATTATCGTATTGATTGTATTGTTTCATTATGGACGTGCTCTGCTTCTCCGATTGACTTGAAACTCGTCTTTTAGTGTTCTCATCATAAAGTAATCCCTCCCGTGAGATTTGTATCTTATTATCTAAAGTTAAGCTATGAGTAGACGACGTACTCTTCACCCAACCACTGGAGAATCTCTCAATTGTCACCCCCTTGATTTTGAAACATCTCACCCTTCATCTCCGATTAGCACTACGATTGCGTATTCTTTTCGCAAAATCGAGCCTCTTCTGAAACTCTATCTCTTCATGAACAGTACACATTGCACGGTATTCCTCTTCAGTGGGTAGATTGTAAATTCCCTCATAAAATCCAACACTTTCTACTAACCTATTGGTTTCTTCTCGGTATACAAGGTGGTACTGATCAGAGCCAGTATCTAGATCTTCTTGTAGCCAATTGATTTCACAACTTTCGATGCGTCCCCATCTATGATATGATACCCATCTCCAGCCCAATATTGTCCCTTGGTGGACAAACTCTAATGTGAACGGCGGCGGTGGGCTATGCCTGTGTTCATTATTATCACGCTCAAAATGATCCGGAGAATTCTCGGAGAGGCGTACACTTGCAATACACGGAGGGGACCTCCTTGCAAGTTCAGTGAACAAGCTTATGATCTCTGTTGATTGATCAACTCTTAGCAGTACTCCTGGCAAGTCAAGTTGTTGCATACAGGGAAAGTCCGTCAATTGGATGTTACTAACATCTCCTCGGATACCTTTTGCCCATTTTAGATCGAGCTTTCTTAGCGCTGTAAACTGAGCAAGATCCATGAAGTCTCCATCAACACAATCAGCGGCTCTTTGGTTAGGTGAGCTTGCAATAACCAATTCCCTTAAAGTATTCGTCAAGAAAAGTAGATCAGAAATAGATCCAGTCGCCTTCGACTCGATAAGTGTCAACTTTTCAATCAAAGACATGCCGGTTAACATCTTCAAATCCCAAACCATTTCACAGTAGTCATCGCCCTGATGAATTGACAACTCTTGTAAATATTTAAAACCAAAGAAACAAGGATACCCTCCGTACAACGGTGCACAATTGAGGACCAAGCTACGCAGGTTTCTAAAATCTGCAATAATGCTCACATCATATGCACCGTCTTGACTAGATTCCTCCCCTTCCTCAAGATATCGCTCCTCGGATGTTTCATATTGAAAACAACTAATTTCGTCATGAACAAAATTGTTAATTAAACTTCCTTGGAATTTAGACAGCTGGATTCGTTGTAGATTGGGCATAACCTTCCTCATTACATTCAGCATATTGTACCGTCTCGAAGTGTTCACATGGAACTGTGGGTAATTCTTAACTTTTGGTGGATTAGATCCTCCTTCGTATACTGCTCTCTTCTCAACAGACAGAGGAACAAGTGTATGTCTGGCAGCCTCACACCATTGTGTACATGTACCCCTTGCATATAAAATTTCTTTCCAATCGAAGTAACCAAAGATAATGGGTAACATTGAAGATGTTGGGGTGATAGCACAACATGCCGCTTCCTTCCACTGTTTACATACTTGTTGTGTATATATAATATCTTTCCAATTCAAGTATGAAAATACTGCCGGAAGGATATCATCTGCTATGAGGTATTGTTGTTTATCCGATTCTATTTGTTTCATATTTTACAATGAACACAAGATGTGCACAAGAAAGTAAAACCTTTCGTATTCACTAACTATTGATACGAACGTCTCCGACCGCCAACTTTAATCGAAGAGCATTAAAACTAGTATACCTCCTCCTTTATAACATCCTAAACTAGAATCAATATTGCAAGAGTAATCGCTACTTATCTAAAGTTTTCCACTGGCGCACGGCGATAACATCGAGATTAGGTTTTGCATGAGATGATTACAAGTGGAATATAAACAATCTCAAAATCTCCTCAAGCAACTTCATATCGCAAGATAGCGGTGTGTAGGAAGAGCTCAATCAACCACCTCTACCGAACCGCTACACTTCCATCTATACGTTTATGATATCTTCTAACGGCATATGTTGCAATATCAGTGAAGTCCGAGTGGTCTTTTGATCTACAACAATCACCCATCAAAAATTGATCACGTCTTGTGCACCATAGACCATACCAACCATCGAACTTCTTTGCCAGTATCTCAAGCAATATAATAATGACTTCCTCAGACTTTAAGGTAGGGGATAAAGTATGGGTAAAAACAGATATCAATGATCCGTCAGTTGAAGAACTTGCAACGATTGTTAAATTGCCAACCAATAATACTAAATTAAACGATACCAAAAAATACAATAAAGAACAACACCACAATGATGGAAATAACAACAGTACAACAACAATTTCTAATAGCATTAGCGATAAACCAAAGGAGATAGCAGTTAAGAGCGAGGCAACAGTATCCTCCAACCTTACAGAGTATTCTGAGTAGATTTTGAATTAGAATCGATATGAACGACAACAGCAATATCCAAGAAACGCTGCAGAGAATTAGCCAGAATGATCATACACTGACAAAGTTATGTATTGATGTGCCTCGTAATAATCTATACCATCAATATAATTCGATTGTTAGTACTGGAGTATTCAACTCAGGCTCTCGAGATGACTTCTCTCAACTTGGGACATCAATTGCAATGAATACCCATATTAAAACATTAGACATCAGTGTTTTACACGCTACTCGGGTAAGTCTTCGTACAGGATTCTACGACGGTTTACGACATAATTCTTCAATTCAAGAGTTAATGTTACGTTATACTGGCAATACTCTTGGTGATGTGGGAAATGAATTACTGAGAGTGTATCAAGATAATAAACGACTAATTGAACTCAATATTTTAGGTACTGCTCTACAACAGAACGAGTTGGAACATGTTGCATTGACTTTGAGAAGCTGTACAAATCTAAAAGAAGTGAGTTTAAACTCCTGTTTCACAAATGATGAAAGGCTGCTTCCATTAGTTGAGGCAATAAGAGGACACAGTTCATTGGAGCGCATTTATCTCAATGGAAATACATTCGGGAATATAGGATGTCAGTCCCTTGCTACACTACTGGAAGATACAAATACTACTTTGAAAACTCTCCAGGTATCATCAAATCACATTAGTAACGAGGGTGCAGTTATCCTTGCCAACAGTTTGGCAAACAATAGACATCTGCGGGAACTTGACATATATAGCGAGGCAATCGAGGAAATCTACCTGACAAATTATGATCAAATTGGTTCAAGTACAAGTGTAGAGGATGTCTTTTCCAAACTATTATGCAACACATCAAGTATCAATAGTATACATTCGTCAAATCATACACTGGAAGAGTTGAATCTAACTGCCTCTGGGAGTACAATGAACGGAGGTTTGTGGTCAACACAACTCAAATCCTTACTCCTTATGAATGAGATGACGAATAAAACTCATGTTGCTATCATAAAGATACTGAAGTACCATCCAAACATTGATATGGAACCGCTATATAATTGGGATGTAGATGGAGAGAGGACTTTGAAATCTTTGCCTTATGTGATAGCTTGGTTTAGTAAGGCCAGGGAAGCTGTTAATGAAAGAAGGACGTCGTTTGATGTTCCAAGAGATGACATTCCAAGATTTGAAGATAAGGATGACTATGACTACAAAGTTGAGGAGAAAAGGCTATCTGCAATCTATCAGTTTGCTTTAGCTATGCCATTGCAATTCGTACCTGCTACTCATATCAAAAGAGAAGATAAGAAACAGAAGAGCGATACTATTTAGTAGAGCGGTACAAGAGAAGAAGAATCATATAAAACAAGAATATACTCCTCGAATGATAGCTTTATAGACATTAGTGAAGAAGACTAAAATAGTGTTCTCGTTTCACCCATGGGAATTAGTTTCACCTGGCTCTTCAAAGAACTGCAACCAATTCATTTCGTGCCGACGGACCGCCTCTTTGTATTGCTTTTTACCAGTATGCTTAATGGACGTAAATGAGATATCAGTGACAACCGCTGCCACATTACTTTTTGACTGACAATTACGAACTTTCTTGAATAGAGATAAGGATGATGTCATAATATTCTGCCCGTTTAGATGAGAATCCTCAACCCCCTTCGCCTTCTGTATAAAGAAAGTATTCAATACACGTAGATTTTGAGACATTAAGAACCTCCTTGCCAATACTCCCTTTGCATCAACAAGACCTTTGTTGCCATATGGACCGAGTATACTCTCCTCCTCCTCACAGTCTCTCTTACCAACATTTGTATTCATATTATTCCCAATCAATCGATACGGACCATCATATGGGGATTGTACATCTGATAATATCTCTGCAAAGTTTTTATCATAAGGTTCTGATTCTAATAGTAATTCCGATAACTCATGAGTGAACTGTTCATATTTCAAAGTATCACTTGCCATATAGGAAACGGAGGTATTTGATTTTGGATAATGAGCCGAGGCTAGAAACAATTTCATATCTCCTCTAATACGTTTACCATAGGAGTCATAATTAGGATGGGATATCCATATACCAATAAATCTACCACAGAATTGACCCGTTGCACCTGTTGTGACTGGCTCCAATCTCCCAGCTCTTTCATATGCCATAACAAACGCTGGTGATAGGAAAATTGCAACTCCTCTACCGTTTGCATCTTCATCATGATTGTGATGTAATATCAAGTAACTACCACTATCACGTTCAATTAAGTTCTCCCAACTACCTCTCATATTAGTTTCTTGTACTAAATATGCATCGATATTATGTTCTTCCATAACATTTACCGTTGCTTCAATTGTATCAACATTCAATGTAAGTTGTCGGTTAACAATTTTTCGTATATCCTCTTTCTTTGTACGGTTCTTCTTCCTATTACTACCCTTGCTAGACTTCTTTTCTTTTTGATATGATTGATACATGGTGTTTGTGTATTCATATTGATTATTGGAGTTATTATCGACCTTCTCTTTTTCATTATCAACAACAATTTGATTTTCTTTATAACTCATTACCGATGACGGAGTAAACTCTATGGCGTGAGGTGATAAGCCGGAATTCTCCATGATATTAGATTACTCTCCTCTTTGCTGTATGGAAAGGGCGCTGCGCTGATAGATTACCATTGTACCTGAACGGATGAGTACGATAGCATGCTAGATCGATTGCAAATTGCAAAGTTAAATTGCAACTCGGTACGATATCCCTAAAGTGGCAGAGCAAATCATAGAATCTGAATAATAACAATCATTCATCTCATCCTTTACTCATACATGAATAATTGGCATTACAATAAAGAGCTATTCACACTTCTGGTTATCTGATCAGTACTTTGGTAGATTTTATCTTTGCAATGGTAGTGGTCCCGTGATTTATGTGAGAATCACAGTGTTGTTGCAGGTGATTTAGTTGTTGCCTATCTCTAATGTCTATTGGTATTGCAATATAGCACTTTGGCGTATATCAATCAAGTCATTAGATTAGTATTTATTAACGATCTTTCGGTTGTTGTCATTTCTGGAATCGTTTGATACCTCTAAGACATAAGAAATCAGTACACATCGCCCATCAAAATTGTATGTACACAATACAATGTGCACCAACTAAAGTGTTTTATCCAATTGGTAAAGTATACATTGATACTCCACTATAAATTAGTTACTTTGTCGTCAAATATCGTACGTTATAACAACACATATAGAAGAAACGGTATCAGGCAGACTTGCAATACACCTTAGTACCCAAAATTGCAAAGACGAACAACAAGTAACCACAAAAATTGCTACAGTAGACTAATAACAAGATGGACGACCGCAGCCGAAAGACGCTCCGTCGAGTTATGAGAAATGATAAAACATTAACAAAGTTAGAAATCGGGGGTATTGATCGTGACCGTGACTCCACATTTGCCACCTTCGACATTAATCCTGACTATGAACCTCATGAGGGTGGAATTGCATCAAGTGTTAGTGTTAATGATATGATTAAGTTTGGTACATTTCTCGGGAAGAACAAGTACATAAAATCTTTGACAGTCCATAGACCAACTTATAAACCACGCCCTCATTCTTCCTCTGAGGACGATGGATCATTTGATGAATTAACTCTCGAACAATTGCTAGAATATGAAGAAGCATTAAGTTTACCACCTCAGTTTATTGAAGGCCTTAAGAGAAATTCAAGTATAACAAGATTGTATCTCTGTAATGACAACATTAATAATCGAGATTTAGCTGATGGGAAGGTAGGGTTTGAGATATTGAAGATCTACGAGGAAAAGGGCACTCTCACCGAGCTTTTTGTTATGGTTTGTGTTCTTCCACCATCATCACTTATTGCAAATACTATCATGAGCTGTACAAATCTCATAGAGATTACTTTACTTCATTGCAGCATAACTGATGAGCAACTGTTACCGCTGGTTGATGCAATAAGACATACCTCACTCGAGAAACTTTGTTTGTCTACTAATGCCATTCAAAATGTAGGATGCCAGGCCATTTCTACATTACTTGAAGATCATCGCTGCACCCTAAACACCCTTGATCTATATAACAATGCCATTAGCAATGAAGGGGCAGTTATTCTTTATAAATCATTAGAAAACAATACCACATTGCAGGAACTTCGGCTTGGCAGTAATCCAATTCGTAATACAGCAGAGGACGTCATTTCAGCACCTGGTTCAATGATGGATTCTCTCTCAAGATTACTATGCAATACATCAAGTCTCAATAGTATACATTCATCAAATCACACACTTGTGACATTATCATTACCCGATCCAGTTCCTCCGAACATTAACGACTTCTTGATACTGAATGAAGATACTAATAAAAAGCAAGTAGCAATTAAAAAAATATTACAATACAAATACCATCCTGACATAATTGATATGAGACCCCCCGACATTGATATAGAGCAGTTATTCGAATGGGACTCCGAAGGTGAATGGAGTCTAAAGGCACTGCCGTATGTAATTGCTTGGTTTGAAAGAGCAACAGAGGCTATTGTATCGGTTAGGGATAAGGAATGGTTAATAATTCCCATAAATCATACTGTCAGTCGGCAGAAGTTATCAGCTATATACCAGTTTGCTCAGGCTATGCCGTTATTGTTTGCTGCTGCTACACCCTTCGTTGCCTCTCCCGCCAAAGACGAAGCAACAGTGAAGAGCCGAGTTGAAATGGAGAGCATGAATAGAGATTCGGAAAGAGTTGAAAAGAAAAGCATGAATAAAGTTGCTACAGAGAATTGTTGTGTGATACTTTGAAGATATGGGCACTAGTTCAGGTATGTTATTTTTTTATCCCATACTTCTGTCCTATGATCATGCATTCAATACTGTGAGGCTAGATGTCTATATACCATCATCAAGTCCTCAAATCAATAATGCATACAATACACATGATTACAATTCTACATCAAGAAGCAGTACCTTTCAAACTGAGTTTGTGGAGGTATTGTCTTTTTGATGTTGGAATGTTTTCAAGCAGTCAAAAAGCACTCGTTGTTCCC
>Ga0075439_10493_pt1 | contig 9991 bp, 11 predicted proteins | sample MintriSingleCell_FD_74264 | JGI IMG/M metagenome (GOLD analysis project Ga0075439, IMG submission 74264) | Marine eukaryotic communities from Monterey Bay, USA to study complex ecological interactions - Minidiscus trioculatus JGI Plate_4_G5... | ecosystem: Environmental > Aquatic > Marine >... | reverse complement strand
ACGGCCAATGTTGTAGCGGCGGCGGCAATTGTTACAGATCTCATTATTGATATTATTAGTATAATATGAAAGTATTGAAGTATGTTGCTAGGATGAGGAAGGACTAGTAGGAATATTATGGGAGCATTGCAATGCAAAATGCCGATGTGTCGAGTAAAAAAAAGCCGGCAGGCTGATGTGGTGCGTGCAAAATAGTGTGTAAATAAGACATAGAGTGCATAAATAATTGCATTTATTGCACAGTATCCTCTGATATGTCTAGGTAGGTTAATATTAGGATAGATTGAGTGACAAATATTAAAGTGTCAAACATATACTATAGAAGTATGTTTTTGCACCGTATCTTCTGAGTTGGTTTATATTACTTTTAGTATTGCACCGCCGCTGTATATGCCTCTTCTTTTTAATTTGGCAGCCACATCCTTGAGCACATCTGCATTTGTCGATATTATCAATACACAGCAAAAGTCTGTTTGATTATTGTCATTAGTCATTGCTCGAATTATGCCATCGCTAGTACTATGTCACCGTCGTATAAGCCTCCTCTTTCTAATATTGGTAGCTTCATCTTTGAGCATATCTTATGCATTTGTTGGTATACAACAACAAACACCTTCGACTAAACTATTTCAACAGACTATACAATCAATATCACCATCATCGATCCTTGAACAAGATACAAGATATGCAGAGTGTTTTAAAATAATCGATGAGTGTTCTACATCTGGTCAACCATCAGATGATTTATATGATAGTGTTAGATATATAGATAAGAAAGCGTTTAAGTTATATCCTAATGATGAAGCAAAGAGTGAATTGTGGAATAGAGCACACGGTTCATGGAAGTTACAACTGGCCACGGGAGGTGGAAAGTATACTTCGTTTAAGAATGTTCCCATATTTGCCTTTGCAATGATAGATGAGCACAACTTCGGAAATGGTGTAGGGCTGAATCAGGAATCAAGATAATATTATTCTATCATTATCAGGACCACATTACTTCAAGAGACGACAAATGGGTATTGGTATAGAAAACATGTATCTGTTCTCAAATGAGGTAAAGCCACCTCAGTTTATCGCTGATTCAATGGGTTTGGGCAAAACTCCAGAGGATTATACTGCTGACAAATCTAGGATGCCTACATTTACAATGATTGGAGCTAGTGACAAGTCGTTGATTGCAAGAGGAGGTACTGGAGGCATTGCAATATGGACAAGACTGGAGAAAGATATTCGTCCTGCAGCTTATGGAAAGTGATGACTGCTAACGGAGAGATCTAATGTACATATAAGATGCATAAAATTTCTACACTGTAACAGATTCTTTTATGTAATATATTCCTACTTATACATCAAACATACATTGGTCGATATGTGCAATGTATACACTCAAAAACTTTAATCTATTAATGGCATGAAAGAGGAGATGTTAAGCCGCAAACCTGTGATACTTGATTGGTACAGACTTGAAGTACTTGATTTGCAGTGCCATTCTCTTCACTACCAGTTTCCATTAGTCCATACTTCATCTGTCCACTGTTTGATGTAAATTCACAGATCAAAGGATGATTTGCTATCTTCTTAATCTTGTCGTCAAACGTAATTGTACCATTATCGTCTACAATCGATGAAGCAAAAACATCATCAGCGATTTGTGTAATTTGCTTTGAAGATATAGTAGCATCTCCCAAGTATGAGGCGTTTGTATTAATTGCCGATAGAACTTTCACTACTCCTTCATGATTGACACGCCCAGTCTTTTTGTAATCATATACTGTTAGAGCAAACTGCAACTTTGTTTCTACATCCAGTACTGATGCCAATGGTGCTATTCCAGCAAAGAATTGAAGCTATGGATATATTATATTAGATAAGTGAGATGCATTTATTATCCTCCAAAATATGCCAGTAACCTCTCGGCACCTAGATATGAATGTGAAACCACATAGACATACACTACTCAATAGACATTATATACTACTCACCGTATCAACCGAGTCTTTGTTGTCTTTATCCCACATTATAAATAACTTTTCCAATATCTGATAATCAGGTTCGTCTGCCACATTCATTTCTTTCATTGAAAAGACGAAGGCAGATTTTTTCATTTGATATTGACCTTCAGTATCCTCCTCTGATAACGAGATACACTTATCACGCAATTCAAGTAGTTCTGATTTCGTTATTCTCATTATATGAGCAATGGCTGAGGTTGCCATTCGGCTACTGGATGGCTTTGATGGATCGTTACCCTGTGTGTGGTGGTGCATGAGAGATGATGAGATAAGCAATAACTGTAAAGTAAAGGCGGGTATCCACATAAAGAAGCGCGCTCAGTCAGTGACCTCTGCACTTACCATTTTGCAATTAAGTTATAAGATGCCACCTCTCTTCGATAGATTATACTCTCGTTTGGGCATTCGACCTCATAGATAGGATCACTAACAACTTGGCATGAAGTTGCAATTTAGAGCGTATCGTACTATTTAACATTATCGTATCTTTCCCACATAGTACCATTTTGCTATGTGTCACAAAATAGTGTTGTTTGGCTCGCGGTGGAGGTTGCAATATACATCAACAACCTAATAAACTACTCGATTGGTAATTTTATGACAGCGGCTGGTGGATTTTGATTAGCGTTTTTAACTCTAGTACTATATAAAAAAGGATACCAACACCACATTAATTGATAAACGCATAATTCTGTTGTGTCTCTTATATTGTACCATACATATTATTATCATCATGCCAACATTACAAAAACAGAAATCACCACCAGCAGCAAAGGGTAAGAAGAAGACTGCTAAACCCAAGACAGCATCAAAAGGCAGCAAGAAGGGTACTAAAAATGAGAAAGTGAATGATATTAAAGAAGAAGAGATTAATCTAACATGTACACATTGCAATAAAACATTTACTACAGAGGCTGGATTATTATATCATATGGGTAAGTTGTGTGTGTTTGTTTGTGTGTTTGGTGTGGTTGTGTTATGACGGTGCCTGCCTCCATCACTAACTTTTTTCAATACTGCTTCAACAACTTATGACATACAATACAGAAAAGAAGGTATGTCAAAAGACTAAAGATGATAAAGAATTTCCATGTCCACATTGCAACAAAGTATTTACTACCGAAAAACGATTATCTAATCATATTGGTAAGCTTTTTTTGAGCTGTAAAGTTTGTGGTGTTACCACAATTTCATTTTAACTTCATATGTTTCTCATCCCTGCTATTGCAATATACCTCCTCAAACCCTATCTAAATCCCAATAATATACAGAGAAGAAAGTTTGTCAACGAAAGTCCAAGGGAGAAGTAGATATAAGTAGCAGTAGTGAGAAGGAAGAAGAGGCAGAGGAGGGGCCAGTGCCAACCACACCCGATGGACGTCCTATTCGTAAACGACGTAAAACATCCAACTTTACCCCTGCTGCTGCTGCTGCCACTACGAATGATGATGATTCAGCAGTGTTATCATCAACTGAAGATTCAGACGAGAATGATAACTTTAAACCAAAAGAAGAAGAAGATTCAGCAGAAAGTGATGAAGATTTTGATTTTGATGAGGATGATACCAAATCTAAGAAGAATAAGAAAAAGAAGGGCACTACAGCAACAGCAAAGAAGAAGAAACGACAATCGGCACCAGCATCATTAAAATCATCATCCAGCAGCAGTAGTAACAAGGCAAATAAGAAATTTGGAAAGTTAAAACCAGGCACCAAATTCATTACCAACTACGGAATAGTTGAAGTTATATCTGATGAACGTATACCATCAAATTATAATACAAAGTCTATAATTGATGAAGTTGCATCACGTAATTTTCATAAACGGAAACAACGTTATAATGATCGATATCAATTAATGGAAGATTCAATTGCGGTTGGACAGAGGTATAGACGGGAGGAGTTGATGAAGATTTATGTAACATCTAAAGAACAAGGTGGTGGTGATACAAATAATGATAATATACAGCAGCAGCAGCAGCAGCAACAAGTATGGGAATTATATTGTAAAAGTTTCACATCAACACAAATTTTAAAGGAGGGATTATCGGCACGTAAACTCGAAGTCAAGGGGTCTAATGAAATTGAATCAGTGAAGGAGTCATTTGATGACGTTGATCCGCGTTATCCAAAGGATCGTTATCCCGACCGTATTGTGGAATGTAAGTTAGTTGAGGATACAAGAGAGGTTGTTATTGGGACTGTAAGTAGTTCTGAATCGAGTGGAGGAGGGGATGCAGCGGTACCAGAATATCATGTCAAAGAAGAAAAGGTAAAGAGTAAAAGGAAAGTGGTAGTTCCCATGCGTCTATATATTGCTCGAAAAGATCTCATTAAGGAGTTTGGTTCATCTGATACGAATTATGTTTGTAATAATTGTGGCAAAGATTATCCCTTTAGGGAGGGATTAAAGTATCATCTTACCACCCGTGCTTGTGGTACAGTTAAGAAAAGTGCCGAGAAGAAGGAGAGAGATGATCGTATTGTATCAATTGAAAACAAGGCACTTTCATCATCAGGTGACGACTCGAATGCTGCTGCTGCTGCTGCTGCTCGTGATACACTATTAACAAGTTTACACGGTGCCCTCAAGATACAAGAACGTGTTTCACTTCAGAAACGACCAGCGGGATTTGGCAATCCACACAAAATTAAGGAATTCAAGAAACATAAAATGCCACCGTGGCTTGTCTTCAATGATGCCCGATCATCCATGTATCCCGAGATTTATGTCACATTGGGGTTTAAACGAGGATCACAGAATCGTAATTGGGCAACTAAGAAGAGATTGGAGGATGGTTATGTCCCAAGGTGGGAACAGAAGAAGGATTACAAGAAGAGGAAGAGACTGAGCCTTGATCATACAGAGACTAAGCCTACCCCTGTATTGTCTACCCAAGTTCCAACTGCAGGCTCTGCTGCTTTGGCATCTACTACTGCCAAGAAGTCCTCAACTATTCCCAAGTCCAAGAGTACACAAAAGAAGAAACCAAGTACAAAGCAGAAGAAGACGAAGCAGCCTGCCAAGGAGAAGAAGGATCACCCACTAGAACTACCATCCGAACCTCCAGCACTACCGCCACTACCCACTATTGCTAACCCCGATGATGTAGTAATGGACGTTGACTTTGGTGGTAGTGGGAATGATGATCTAATCTTTGAAACATCTGATCAATTGCTTACTGAAGAAGTACCCGCAGAAGAAAGTCCCAAGAAAATGGCGGCAGCTGTACCGCAACCTACTATGAAGAAGGCTGCCGCACCACCTCCACCTGCATCAAAACCACCTGCTGCTGTTGCTCCGCCAGTAAAGAAGGCTAATGCAGCTCCCCAAGATTCTGTTTTAATGCCTCCACCTGCATCAAAGAAGAAAAACGCCACTAAAGCTCCACCAGCAGTAACCACCAAGGGGGGCAACAACAAGAGGAAGGCCACTACAGCTGCATCTGCGTCATCAAGTACTACTACCACAAGCAAAAAGAGCCGCAGGAAGGGAATTACCATCAACAAGAAGAAAGATTGTGTTGTCATCGACACTCAAGTATTGGCAACGGAATGTGAATCAGGTAGGTATCCAACGATTAACCGTTATTATGGATTACACGAAGCCCAGTGTACGATATGCAAGAAAGATGACGACGATGGTACACCATTGATCCATTGTGACTTTTGTAAGAACTCTTGCCATCAGCTTTGCATTGACAAACGCATGTTACTGAAGGATCCACAAGTTATCATTCGTGAGAATGAGCCGGATGACACACCCATGTGCAACGAGTGCATCTCCACCTGTCTTTTTCGACGATGGAGGGCTGAAAGTCGACGAATCACTAAGTGGCAACATGAATTGGCCAAGGCTGGTCTTGGGAATGTACCAGAAGCTGCTGGACTTACAGAGGAGGTGAATCTCAAGGGTGGGAAGGGGACAAATGATATCCAAACCGAGGATGATGATACCCCAACCTACAAGCCTTGTCCTGATGGAGGTCCTGGCGGACTTATCTGTTGTTCATACTGTACTGCATCGTATTCAAGATTCCTTTCCAACACGGCAAAGGAAATGGAAGCACAGTCAGTATCAAGAGTTGGACAGGAAGTGAGCGAGATCCTTGAACTGTTGGCAGATGCAAAGCAACGATTACAGCGAGCATCAGACGTTTCACAAGCAAATGATGATAGACGTGGCCTTCTTGATACCAATCAAAGTGCTCATGGTGGTTTGTCTCTTGATAGTTGATGATGTTGACGATCTTCTTTAGATCTGTTTAATTGTTTGGCTGTTTGTTTAGTATGTATAGCTATGTTTGGATAATGTCAACGTGAAACCTACTATGTACATGGCACTTACTTCTATACATAATATATACCATTAACAAGAATCAACTCTCTGTGAGCAGTTTTTTAATACCATTCAAGTGTGCCAATCCTAGCACTGCAACCACAACCTTGCCCTCTTCTTGATGTCCAACTACACTATCTGGAGCGTATATAGCACCTGCAGCCAAATCTGATGCACTTCCTTCCTGAAATAAGTTATCAAACCATCCACTACTTTGTTTCTTCTCATAGTTTCGGCATTGTTGAAGTATATTCTCCGCCAATACCACATTTCGGTCTGCAAGCAGTTCTTTCAAGAAGATTCTTGCAAAGATGACAGTCTCTAATGCTGAAAACAAGAGACTCTCGAGTAGATCCGTTGTACTTAGTTCATCCAAACCGGCAGCATCGGCATCACTTCCACTCAACAAAATTAAAGCTCCAATTGCAAATACATATGCAGGGGACTTCACCAAATAGGAGAGTGGGTATTTGATAAAACTGACGGGCGATGAACCTAACAACTTTGGATCAAAGAAGGCTCCAGCGCCTAGATAATCAGGTCCAAGAGGAACAGCTTCTTTCCGTGCCGAAGTAATACTATTCACTAATCTTTCCCATCCACCATTCCATGGTTGAATTAAATCTAGCACTGCCTCCTTGGCACCATTTTTCAATTCTGATACAGTAATGTTAATATCCTGATCTCCTAACACTACCGGAACTCCATATTCAATCCCAAGGTCGTGTGCTGCTTTCATTTCAGACTGTAATGCCTTCTTCACAAGCTCAGAATCAAGTGTTGCATTCCACCGCTTATCACAACTTTCTATGATGATGGAACCTAATTTATCTTCCTCTTCAAGTTCATTAATAGTATCAACTGCTAGTTGTATCGATGCTGGGTTGTAATGCACTGAAAAGTATATAAAGGTACAGTACAATGACATAAGTTAGTACATAATAATAGTAAACACATACATGTTATGAAAAAGATCATATAATACCGACATAAATCAGTATGTAAACTTACTAGCACCTACTAACTTAACAGGCACACCAGTCGTTGGCTCTACAAAGTCTAGTACTTGTGATTGCAACGAAGAAGAAGAAGTATGTCTTTGGTTGTTTTTGGGAAGGTGCACATAGTTTGTTGTTGAGAATGTATGACATAATTGTGATTGTATGGCAAGGCCAAGACCGATGATGATAAATGACCGAATCATGACGAAATATATATATTTGCTGACAGCAATATTATGATAATAGGCCGACTAGAACTTTGTCATTGGTAAGCAGAACCGCTGGTCGCCAGTGGATGAAGTTAAATAAGAACTTTGAACTTTTTATTTTGAGTTTGCACACAAGGGTATCCTTCACTATTCTTATGAAATCCTGTTATATAATTATATCATATCACCACGCCTTAGTCAAAAGTCAGATAATGTAGCTGAAGTATTTAATGAGGGATATGCGTATTGCCATCGTGTAATTAGAGTCCATGACAACAACCTTTTCAATTGGTGGTGTTCGGTATCCTTTTTTCTCACCACAAAATCAAAGCGAGTCAATTGATGAGATTCTATGAGATTGCGTGATCTATTTCTTCTTCCATTGCGGCATTTGTACTAGATGATATCTGCGATATACTAGTTCGTTCGTTAGTTTTGCTTATCATCATCGTCGCAACCCCGTGAATTTGGAGAAGATACACAAATAGATTATAGGTAGGTAGCTCCATCAACAACAAATTATATTATTGACAAGGTTATATATTATGATGGCATCCCCCTCTTGTGCAACACCAGGATGCACTAACGACGTACTAAAACCACTAGCATGTCCAGAATGTTTAAAGTATGGCGTCCGTAACGTATTCTGCAATCAAGTATGTTTCAGAGCTAGTTATAAAGAACATAAGAAGATACATTCCGTATTAAAACATATGGGTGGTGGTAGCAGTGCTACACATCGTAAAACACCACCAAAAGATGGTATAGTATGTTCATTAGATTCATCAAATGAAATAAAACAATCATTACCTATATGGGCAAATAATTATAACTTCACTGGTGCATTACGTCCTGCGTTATTATCACCCAAACGTCAAATAACAAATTCTAAAGTTTTAAAACCAGATTATGCAAATCATCCCGGTGGTGTATCCGAATCAGAACAACATGATCGTGCATCAAATAATACTATCCGTGTCTATGGTCCTGACGAGTTAGAAGGAGAATGTAACCTACGATATGCATGCGCCATGGGTCGAGAGGTATTAAATGAAGGAGGCAAGGCATTGAGGGTGGGTGTGACGACCGATGAAATTGATAGAGTTATACATGAGGCATGTATGGAAAGGGATTGTTATCCAAGTCCTTTAAATTATTATAATTTTCCAAAGAGTGTTTGTACTAGTGTTAATGGTGAGTGTATGTTGTATGATATATGAATATGTATTTTGTTTTCTCCATCAGAGCCTAACCTTCTTCTTTTCATACCACATCATATGATTCATAAAATAAACAGAGGTGATTTGCCACGGTATCCCAGATTACAGAGAAGTTCAAGATGGTGATATTGTTAACATTGATGTAACCACATACTCACGTGGTGGATATCACGGTGACTTAAATGAGACATTCATGGTGGGGAATGTCGACGCTGATGGACGACGGGTAGTTGAAACGGCATTTGAATGTTTATCAAGTGCATTGGAAATGGTAAAACCGGGTACATTATATCGTGACTTGGGTTCTAAGATTCATCGTGTTGCCAAGGCTAATAAGTGTTCGGTCGTTCGGACGTATTGTGGCCATGGCATTGGATCTCTGTAAGTGTCTTTCTTGGACATGTCTTCTCTGTTAACATATGCAAAACTTACACACTACTCCGTATTACTCTTGCCATATAGTTTCCATACAGCACCAAATGTACCACATTATAACAAAAACAAGGCCAAAGGCGTAATGAAGGAAGGACATGTATTTACTGTTGAACCGATGATTAATTTGGGTACATATGATGATGAAACGTGGGGTGATAATTGGACTGCTGTGACAGCCGATGGCAAGCGTAGTGCTCAGTTCGAGCACACTGTCCTCGTTACAAAGGATGGATGTGAAATTCTAACTGCTAGGGATAACGAGCCTGTAATGAAATGGGACGCCGATCTACTACAGAGGTCTTGAAATATAGACTAAACTCATCAGCATCTTTATAAACTCGTCCATTGGGGTAAACTCGAACACCATATCACGAGACGTGCATCGGTGACTAGAGAGGTCGTTTGGGTTATTCGTTTAAGGAATTGTACGTACCGGAATAGAGCTTAGACTTAATAGGCTGACCTATAATATCTAAATCAACACAAAAACTAAATGAATCCTTCCTGTTACAACCCAATGTATATAAACAACATAGGCAACCACACCCAGGCCAAAAAATGGCTAACAACAAACGAATAAACTCGGATTGACGACAGCCAAACAGATCTACTTATGCCGTTACTTCATCCCCAGCAGTAGCCTCGGCAACAACATCGGCAGCTCCAGTCTCTTCATCACCTTTGGCATCATCGGATTCTTCGAGAACCTTAGCGTCACCCTCCTCGGTCTTGATAAGCTCATCAATGGGAGCTGCAATGTCTTGTTCATTCT
>Ga0075439_12453_pt2 | contig 9993 bp, 7 predicted proteins | sample MintriSingleCell_FD_74264 | JGI IMG/M metagenome (GOLD analysis project Ga0075439, IMG submission 74264) | Marine eukaryotic communities from Monterey Bay, USA to study complex ecological interactions - Minidiscus trioculatus JGI Plate_4_G5... | ecosystem: Environmental > Aquatic > Marine >... | reverse complement strand
AGAAATGAAAGACCATCTTAACTCCGCTCTTAAAGAGAAGGAATCTGCACTGAAGGTGAATGCAAGTATGAAGGCAGAATTAAAGGAGAAAGATGCAGAGATTGCCTTATTGAAATCAACAATTACCAATAAAAACAAAGAGATTAAATCATTAAAGGACGCTACCATTAAGGGACAGACTATCGACGATCCTGTGGACTTAACAAAGGACGACAATAAAAGTAGTGAACCTCCCAATAAACTACCCCGAAATGAAGATACCCCCAAGCTAAAGAGTTCTAAACCAATCGATATGGAGATATGATGAGAATCCTAGCTTTTGAGTAATCAAATTTTGAGACAGAATTATATTAAGGGGTGGTATGTATATAACTTGACATAGAGACAACATACTCAACCTTGTAGTGGCATGGGAAGTGAGTGTTGTTTACGCTAGCTGTCATATCCCTTATTTCATTACTCAGTCGGGGGATTCTATACATACTATAGATACTATAGAGACGACAATTCTGAATGTATACAGCATCATGTGTTCTGTGAAGCTTCGAAGAATAAGGATAAGGATGTGAAGTAAGCCCCATTTGAAACTTGCTCTTATTATAAACTTTCACCTCTAAATTTAGAAACTTCGTGACATCAAAAACACACCACAGATTTGAAACCGCACTCCACAAGAACTCAAAAGGTGGCAAAACGCGATTTTACGTTTTGCCAAAATAGGCGTAAGCCGTACAAATACTATGCTTTTTACCTTCGTAAGCGTACATACGTTTGCCAAAATAGGCGTGAGCTATCCGATTCGGGTAGTTTATATCCGAATACTACGAGTAAATGTTCATTGTCCTTAAATCGCGCGCTGAGTTCTTGTGACTCGTGCATTCGAGATCGCTCATTTTTGACTCATAACCAGTGCACGTTGTTACAGAAAATTCAACAACTTGACAACTCCGATGCCAAACTTCTCCTACTACAAACCACACAATAATTCTGACGGCGCCGTTGATTCGATTATTCGATATATCGATACCCTACACTCCATAATAATAAAGTACTGCTGTCATCCGTTTTTTATTAAAAGAGAGAAATGTGGACAACAAGCCCAGAGGCAACATCACCATTTTTCAAGTTCATCGTTACTATTTTAACAACATATTTAGGGAGCAAGTAGCGACTACATAATATACGCTATATCAAGAAGATAAAGAGCTCGTATAGAGTATTAAGGTGTGGAATTATTGTGTGGATAATATGGCTGTTTCGTGCCATCGTATGAGATTTTAAGTGCGGCCTTTGCAATTGCAATATTTTCGCATAGTCTGACACATCTCAACAAACTCATACATATTGCTTGGTGCGTCAATATACGCCTTGCATATTATTGATATATTGTGTTGTGCAGTAAAGACCTAACTTTGTTAAACCTTTCTGCCTCTCAGACGACCATAACACGTATCACCCATAAAGAGTGTGAGATTTAAGTCCCCCAAGAAATATAAACAGAGTTGCACCCAAGAAGAGCTAAATTGATGCTCATACGTCCTTTCCTAGCATTATACAGTACAACAACTTACACCAATAATAACAATAAAAAGATATGACAGTAACATCCGATTTACGTCCACTTTCACCACCATTGCCACCGGCCTTTTTATCCAATCCGGATTTAACCAAAATTATGTACATGTCAGCACACAAGTCATGTCCAGAGTTACAAGCTGAGAGTGTCATTAGTTCAGATGAGGAGGACAATGGTGGATTAAGTGATTTGGAAGGAGTTAGGGGTATAGAGAAAGTAGAAGAGAGGAGTAGATTTGAAGTGTTGGAAGTTCATGATGAGAATGGTATGAATCAAGTTGATGGGGCATTTAGTATGGATTGTCATGATGATGATACAGTTATGATTAGTCGAGGTACAACCCCGGAGCTTGTTGTAGAGAAGTTTGATATGGAGGAAAAGATGACCTCGGCAGCAGTGGCTATACCTCCCATTTGTTCCGATTGTTCAAGGTCTACTGAACAACAAGTTATGTCTAAATCGGCACCCTCAAGGATACCATCTGTCGTTGCAAGTCCCCCGTCCTCCCTACCCTCATCCTTACCAACCAACGTCTCTCCAAACATTGCAAACCGCCGCAAGTTACAATGGGAATTCAAGGGTTTAACTCTCTGGTTAGAACTAGAAGAGTTTAACAACGATCTAACCAAGGCAGTTGAGGATTTCTCATCGAAACATTCGTCTCCGTGGATACCCCAGCCGCATACCACGGCCATCTATGGTATGGAACATTTATCCCATTCAGAAGCTACTAGACGATTGCACAAGGTCAAGGATGTGTTGGTGAATGGTGTTTGGCCGGCTTTTGCCAAGCCGACGGGTGTTACGTCGGATATTGCCGTTTGTGGTCGACCGGGACAGGTATGCAGTATTGCCTGGAGTGAAATGACATTGGCAAGTAATGATGAACACGAGGTGGCCTTGGATGCTTTGTATTCGTTATTCTATGATGAGGATGAGGAATCTTTGGACTACTCCTTGGATACTGATGATGGATCCTCGTCATCTCATGATGCACCAGAGGAAGGTAAAGCAAGCCGTCTCAAATTAGGAGCTGTTGAAATGCCAACGAGGTCACGTCCATGGACACCTCACAACTCTATTGCATATGACAATCCCGAAACGAATGCATTATCGTTATTAGATACCATTACCTACATGAGTATCCACCCTACTTTGTTGGGATGTGAACGACGAGTGAAGGCTATATCGTTGTGGAATACTGTTGGTAAGATGGAGGAATGGAAATGTATTGATCGGGTCAAGTTCTTTTGATATTGTTGAGGTTTAGGTGTATGCTTGATTGTTTGGAAAGTATGTGTGGAAAGAAGAGAAGTGGTAGAGGGGATAGATGGGAGACTACAAACGGGTAACAATATAGATAGCGTCTTCTATCAACCCGCCCTCTGTATCTAGCAGCTGTAAGAATGTAAGATAGTATACTAAACTATTCTTTACTATAATTACTTTATGTTTGTCTCTCCTTGAAACCATTCTAAAATGCGTTTACTTTCCATCTATCTTTCTTACTCGGTGTATCCTCCTCTCTATTATTCTCGACTTCAATTCTTTACAAAACAACCTAAAACAACAACTCTCTGTACTCTGTATGTAGTACTGTTTGACAAAGATACTTATAAGCAGCTATTAGCGGATACAGATACAATATGATTGAATGATAGCACAAGCGAAATTGATATTGTATTGGAATTGAGTAATTAGTATGATTCAAGATGAATTGACAACACAAAATCACAACAAACATGCATCAAAGAAACGAAAGACTCACTCGCTGTATAGAAGATGCAGATGACGATGATGTGATTTGAGAATGATAAAAGTGAATTGAAATGATATTAGTTTGATTTAGAGATGAATTGATTCACAAAGCACAACGACACATATCAAACAGACGACAGACTTACCTCCTGTAGAAGTAGCAGATGATGATGATGTGATTGAGAGGTGTAATAAAAGAAGTGAACCGAAATGATGTCATTAGTATGATAAGAGATGAATCAATAACGCACGACACAAAATAGACAATGAGACATCAGACTTACGTGCTGTAGAAGTAGCATATGATGATGATGATGATGATGATGTGATTGGATTTTGTAAAAGAAGCAATGAATTGTAATGATGGTGTTAGTATGATCCGAGATGAACTGATAACTCACAACACAACAAACATATAACAACACAAGACGACGGACTTACACGCTGTAGAAGTAGCAAATAATGATGATGATTGTGTTTGAGTTTTGTAAAAGAACAAATAATCGATATGATATATTGTTAGTAGTATGATTCGAGATGAATGTGACAACATACAACACAACAAACATATCAAAAGAGAGACATCAGACTTACGAGCTGTAGAAGTAGCAGATGAAATGAACAATGAATAGAAATGATATAGTAGTATGATCTGAGATGAATTGATAATGCACATATTATAACAAACAATTCAATTGACACAAAGAGACAACAGACTTACCAAGTGTAATCATTAGTGAACAAGTAACGACAACAGAAGGACTTGTCTTTTGTACAACATTGACCATTGCAGCATTCAATATCATCATCATACTGGTTAGTTCCACATGTACCTGTTGTTCTCTGCGACAAATCACTACCACCAGTACATACACCATTGCTACAAGTACCTTCTTCTTTGCAGGGGCTTGGTTTACATGTCGTACCATCAGCCTTGCTCACAGCATCTCCACATGTACGGAGAAAACCATACTCTATAGTACATGCTTTTATAGTGCAAGAGTTGACATCTCTATTACAGAGAGCAACATCCTCAGCTGAACACTTTCCAATACAATCCCCATTGTCACAAGTGCCCTCCGGATTAAGTGGGTTGTACGTTAGACATGTGGTACCATCTGCATGTTTAATGAGTGTGTCACAGTTGAGTTGGTATTCTTCTAAGATACATATAGAAGAAGTGCATACCCTGCCAGCCTCAATATCACGATAAGTACACTCTTGCTCTTGCTCTTGTGTGCAACATGGAGTGCAGGAACCGCATATGGTAGGGAATTCCTCACCAACTTGAGTACAAGCAGCAAACTCTGACATACTGCCTCCTTTACTTGTCATTAAGAACTGAATTCGCTCTTTACATGTATAACTGTCACTTTTACCCTTGTCGTTAGTAGCAGTGGCCGTGGCACCAAGTATACCATCTGTACAAGTAGCGCAGCCATTGCAAGTGATGATAACCTCTTCTTCGTCACCAACGACCATACCATTATCCTCCTCTTCCTCATCATCCCCAACGATGGTACCAGTAAAGGTACCCGTATTATTATCGTCCTCTTCTGTGGTATCCTTATTACCAAAGACGTTCTTCTTCTTCTCCTTGGCCTTTGGATGCTTGGCAGACTTGTGACTTTTAGATCTACTCATACTATTCTTCTTCTTCTTCTTCTTCTTTCGGAGGCCTCGAATACCACCTGACGTATCATTATACTCCTCACTATGATGTGTCTCATCATTGATGTTGATGTGAGAAGGGGAAGAGTTGTTGCTCGTATCGTCAATATGACGCAAAATTTCAGCGGCCGCTTGCCAGATGGGCACAACGGCCACTGCGGCAAGAGTAGCTGCTAGTAGCAAAGAAGAGCGGCGGCGGCGAGTAGGGATTAGCATGGTCGATAACTATCTTCTATTGACAAGGTCAAAGAGGAGAAGTGAAGCGCACGCAAATTTTGGCGAGTAACTGTCTTAGACAAAGCCAAAGATACAGTATCTAGGACAAGCTGCTTCAAGCAAAAGTCAAACAATCGCCGAAGATTTTTGTTCTGTTGTGCTTCAATCTATTCACGTACGACCCGGCGCGGTCCTTCAACAAAAATAGGATCTATTGCTCCTTCTAGCGAGCAACCCGGTCATAAGAATCGCCGAGATTGTGCTTCTAAGTTCTTCACATAACTTTTTAACAAAAATAAGGAGTTCTATTACCGACTATTTATTTTACTTATCATGAAGTCTGTTGTACATTTCTAATTGTCAATATTAGTTATGGATGATATTATCCGTTTCCTTTCCGCCGCCTACATAACACTAAGACATAGAAATCCTATAGTTTACGATTAACTAGAAATTAATAATAATAATCAGTTACACCACTTGCCAGCTTGCCTCGTAATCCCATTCAAAAGGTTGATCAACATTTGCACGAACCGATGCCTCCTCCTGAGCACAAGCTTCACTAAATGACAACTCACTAGTAGAATCTGGTTTTCTTATAGGCTCGGGGTATCCCCATCGTTGTACACAGACACAAAGAGCACCTGCCCGATCTATCGGTGATCCACATGTATACAAATACTCACAGAATGTACGCCAGAAGCTATGACAGTTGTTCTTAACTTGTTCATCGGCCGTATCTTTCATTCTACACCTCACGAGTTGGTGATTAGGGACTAGATCGCCCAAACTTGATACCATATCAGGATCAGGTTTGATGTTTACTACTCGATCTTTCAACTCTTCCATACTAATTGGAGGGTTCCAAGTCTTCCTCGCTAATGTCGGATTGGGTGATGAATAGGCAAAGGCATATGCATCTGTTTGTGCACCCTGTGATTGAATGAAACGAGGATTCGACACATGAGATAAAGAGAACGATGCATTTGAACATAAGATGTGCACAAGTATCTCTTTCTTACCGTGATTAAAGCAAGTCCACCACCTAAAGATACACCGGTACTACGCAGCCACTGAAAACTCTTTCCATTAACACTATACCCATCAACTAGAAGATCATTTACAAAGTCAGTGGTAACCCTGTAGTACTCGGACTTTTGTAACTGGTCCGATGCTACCCAAGAAGTTGTTTGTAGTAAGTCTGGATAGATCGGATTCCAAAGCCATGAAAAAGGCATCAGTGCCCTCACTACCATACCCAGTGCAGTTCCCAAGTACATTTGTGCATTGTTCAGTCTGTCAATGGGAGTTTCAGTTCCTCGAATGGATAGTATACCTACACCAGGGAAGTTAGGAAAAGAAAAGAGTTTGAAGCTAACCTGATTGAGTTCATTGCCACTATCTTTTCTCCACTGAGTTACAAAGTCTGTCTCGTCCACTGCAAGGCCTGCCTCGAGGAACCATTTATCCATCACGTACGAAGTCATCTCAGGAGTCTCATATGCAATACCACCGAGTAGATTATAGTCCAGTGCATAAGTATTATCCAGACCAGGTATACTGAAGTGATTTGTCAACTTGCAATTGGTATAGAGCATGCTTCCTTCTTCGGGAGATGGATAGTAAAAGTCATCCAATAGACGAATAGGTTCTCGTCCCGACTGTGTATTGAAATCTTCTCCACTCCCCGTCGATGATGCTGACCAGTAGATGAAGTAACCTCCCATGATACCAAACACTAGGATGAATATGAAATAGTAAAATGAGTGGGTAATCTTGCCCAGCACTTGGGAGGCGCGAGCTCTTGCCAACATTTGTTCTTTCGAATCATCCTCATCATTCACCAACTTGACTTCACTCAATGAGCAGTGCTCACATATAATACTACGAGCATCCAAGTTGAGTCTAAACGCCGAGAATAAACTCAAGAAGAGGAAGAGCACGCCGTACTTTGGTAGTCCATGCACGAAAAGGGAAATGACCGGCCAGAGGAAGAAGAACACTGTTGCCATAATCAATCGAAACCAGCAGTACCATTCCTTTGGTTTTGAGATGATGTATGTTTTCCAAGATTGAAAGACCTCCTCCACCTCATTATTATTGGTACCTTCTACTCCCTCCTCTCTATCCTCATTTAATCTCATTGCTTGGAAGACACCATAACTGCATGCCATGCAGGGCACACCGATCAAGACAAATACCAATACATACACCACCACAATCATCGTTGTTCCTCCCAAAAAGCCGCCGGCATAAAGTACCGCAATCAAACAGATCAGACTAAGATTAATCCCAATGATGCTACACACGAATCCACTAATGTACTGTCGTTTTTCAATAGCATCAGTTCCACCGACTGTATACTTTGATTGACCATTTGTTAATGCACAGCATGTTCGACTCAGTCCAAAGTTGGTACGGCTGACAATCGGGACACTTTCACCTAATTCTTCGATGGAGTATTGACGGATAGGCGTGTCCAACGCATTGAAGAATGGATTGAATGATAGCATGGTCGACCATGAGTATAGCCATCGACGATTTTTAAGTGACTCTTGTGGTTGATCAGGAGTAGACTTGACATCTTCTTCTTCATCAGAAGTTGCAATCAATTTGGACGTCATATCTTCATCCTCCCCGTCGCTACCACCACCACTCTCCAAGTAGTAACGATATTCAATACCACAATACCTCATCGTTAATGTAGTCAATACTGCTTGTTTCAGTAAAACCTTCCAATTATTATTCGATTCACTGTCAGATGATTGCGATCTAACCAAATCAATACATAATTTAATCTCATTCACAAACACCACTCCACAAAATAGAAAGAAACTAATCAACATACAAAAGTACCATGTCAATCCAGCTATACGTCCCGTTTCATTTGATTTACTAAATGATGCGATAATGAATACCAATAGTGGTATACCGAGATACATTATGAATTGATACCATTCCAATACTGTTGATGAAACTGTAGATGAAACTCCATCACGACGTCCCTTGGGTAATAGTAAACGAAAGGTATCATGACCACGCCATACATCAGCAACAAACACCACACTATAAATCATCAAACTAGCCAATGAATAAACAAACAAAGGTAAACTCAATATAGTAGCAATCATTACCTCAACATTAATACTCTCACCAGCCTGTTGGCCAGAATTGCGTGGTATTTCCATACATTGGTATACTAGTATGCTTAATGCGAATATGAATATAAAGCCACAGTTTAATAGTGCTACTAGTGTATAGAATATACGGAGGATTGAGAGACCGATGTTGATACCTGGTGAACGTTTCATTTTGGTAATTACTTGTATTGTTGTAGTTTGAGTTGTTTGTTGTTGACCTTCGGTATCCTTGCCTTCTTCCTTATTGCTTGTTGTAGTATAACATTGACTAAGCTGTAATTGATCATTGGGTAAATCATATACATGTGTAGTAACTTGCTTCTTACCACGACGAGAACGGATAGTCGAGGAGGGTTGTTTCAGTGAGAAGTGATCAATGAATTGCAAATCTACGGATACTGTCGTATTGTTGTTGGTATCGTTTGTGGCCTGCTCTTCCATGACCGCTACTTCTTCAGGCGTATCATCAACCTTATCTTCTTTAAGAGGTACTGTATAACCTTCACTGGTAGGCGATGATACATCCACGCCTTCTTCTTCTACAGATGTTGCCATACTTTTTGTATGTTATGTGTGCCAAACTTTTTTGCAATATATTGTGCCGTATAACGTCGCCGTTCTTCTTCTTCTATATACTATTTCTACTCTAGCTGCAAACTGTCCGACGTCCAATAGAGGTTTGTGTTAGTAGCTCTGTAGTCGCAACAATACATAAGGCAGGCAAGTGGGGGGTCGAGTGGGGGGGGTTCTCAAAAGTCTATGTAGCGATCAAACGAAGATATTTTGAGAGACTAAAACTCCCTTTGTTTTGGTGTGATAGCACAGTACAACGTTGTAATGTCATCAAGTACCCTGCAGTAGTCATTTACCACCTTTAGCACATTTCTAGAGAAACTAATCTAAAGAGGGAATCAGGTATCAAAGAATCTAGTTTCATTTCTAGCATTAGATAGCACTCTACTAATCGAAGTCGAAATAGTAACACCCCAAAATTGTAGCATTCGTAAGTCTTTGGCACCACGTGCCTAGCATTCATCATTCTTCATTCCCCATAGTCTTTCTTAAATAATAGCAACCCAAAGCACCAACACACCCAACAATCCTAAAAAACATTCGTTTGTCTCTATTCTACATGTAAATTCTACCCTTAGCACCTCTCCTCGCTCCCTCCATATAGCCACATTTCATTTCCTCTAATTCAGAGCACGCTTAACATCCTCTAACTTGACACTATTCATATCACGGCTCAAATTCTTCATCCATTTGATTTCAGCCACTCTTCTTGTGCCTTCATAACCTCATTGCATTTCTCCATTTGTGTATATTTTCTCCATTGATGAGCCTCTGGAGGATAAAATTCATCATCATGATTATTAGATGTATTGAAATGAGTGTTAAGTCCAAACTTCTTCTTCACTTCATTAACAGTTGCAGCGTCATCTAAATCTCCATTCTTATAAGCATGTGCAGTGAAGAGATATGACATTACACAGCCTGCTCTCGGCGCGGCATTTCCAATACCACTCCAAGGAGTAATCTCACCAAATACTGGACCGTTCTTGCTGTCATACATGTCTATTCTTAACCAGTTTTTGCTTGCCTTACTTGCAAGTTTTCCTACAGCATCCATCA
>Ga0075439_13217_pt1 | contig 10021 bp, 6 predicted proteins | sample MintriSingleCell_FD_74264 | JGI IMG/M metagenome (GOLD analysis project Ga0075439, IMG submission 74264) | Marine eukaryotic communities from Monterey Bay, USA to study complex ecological interactions - Minidiscus trioculatus JGI Plate_4_G5... | ecosystem: Environmental > Aquatic > Marine >... | reverse complement strand
GATTCTCATCCATGATAGTCATGTGTAGTGTTGAATGGGAACTACTCTGTCCGACGATGTTACCACTTCCATTACTTCCACTGACATTGCTCATTTCCATCATTTCAGGTAACTTGAATCGGAAACCAACAAATGCTGGTGCCAACTTACGCAATAAACTAAAGTAATCACCTCCTCCTTCACCGCCACTTCCACGTTTGGTAAGATCCAACGCTAATGGATGTAACGTATGACGTGTCGATACCTTGATACGTTTACTAGGAAAGCTTGTTGGGATATGGTGTGGATGATTATCATATGATGACGGAGGTGGAGTAGTGTTGGCAGAATAACTACCTACCATACCACCATTGCTTGATGGATAACTCGATGAACCTTGATTATGATGTCCACCGCCATAGCTAGGTGGAGTAGTATGAACGACGGGCGGGTCTCGACTCGTTGCCTTGGGTGACTTGGGGGCCTTAGCCGGACTTGACAAGTACTCCATACCTTCATTCGTCTCACCAGGACCATTACTGAAGCTATTAATAGGTGTATATCCCTTTCCATCTTCACCCTCCTCGCCACTAAAACCCATATTAAACGACATACCCATACCATTACCATCTGTATTAATAAAACTAAACATTTGTTCTAATTCATAACTCTTCCTAAATGATAAATCTTGTAAACATGCATCAATTTGGGTAGAATCTAGTAACATACTTGGATTGGATGATAGGGCTAGGTTACTGGAAGAGAGTGCATCAGAGGATGAGGAGGGTGGTAATTCTTTCCCTCTTGACTTTTTACCCTTGGCCTTGGACTTGGACTTGTTATTAGACTTGGTAGTAGATGCCTTCTTCTTACTCTTGGTACCGCTCTTCTTCTTAACAACCTTCTTAACCTTAGGCTGTGGACTATTCGGTGGTGAATTAGTATCACTATCCTCCTCTTCCAATGCCAACAATAGTTCTTGGGGTAAGTTCGTCTGACCTGGAGTGGGATTACCACGAAAGACAGATGAACGTTCAGGTGATGATCGACGTGGCTTCTTAATTGGACTTGTTGATCGACTTCTACTACGACCTCCGCTACCTTGAGGACCACCTTCACGTCCAGGACTATGAACATGATGTTCAGGGAATAAAGCCTGTTGACTATTACGACGGGGTAGATTTGAGCTCCTACTAGAAGGAGATGATGACCTTGAATGACGTCTGCTACTACCTTGTTGATTCGACGAGTTATAGTGACCTTGATACTGAGATGGACCACTTGCATTAGGATGATATCCCGTAGAAGGATTGTATCCACCTACCTGAGGCGCAGCTTGTGGAGGACCTTGAGACTGTTGAGACATTGGCGGTGGTGGATAGTTGTAATATCCATGTGTATCTTGAGGCGGAGGATACCGTTGACTTGGTGATGGAGACCTGCCTCTTCCCTGTGTCATGCCCTGGCCATTATACCCTCCTTGAGGCTCGATCGGAGAAGTACCAACACCCCAATCAAACGAATCACCCATTAAGTTACCAAAACTCATTGATTGATTAGGACTCATTTCAAAGCTCATACTGTTTGTATTCGGGAAACGACTAACTGGTGATGGACTCCTTGCCCTCCCTTGAGGAAGAGACTGGCCAAAGTTTGGTTCATTATAATATGGTAATGGATTGGCATTATATAATGCTGCACTCTCTCCTGCTGCTAATGCCGCTGATGATAGTTCATTATTACTGTTGATATTGCTGACATTGTTACCTGAAGCGTTGCCAGATGCTTGGATGGTAGCAGCTGACTCTCTCCCCCCTTGACGACCTACACTACCTTGACGTGATAGACTACCTGCACGAGATGTTGGACGTGATGTAGATAGACTATTCGATCGACTGCCTGGATGGGGAGTTAATCCAACGGGTGATCGAGAACGACCACGTCGTGATACTGCTGCTCCATTATAGGAACTGGGAGAGGCAGCACGACCATTGCTGGAAGCTCGACCGTTACTGCTTGCCCTACTCGCTGGACGGCCACGAGATGCCGGTCGGCCCTGTTGTTCCCTCGAGGTCTGTTCAACTACCTGCTCTTTCACTAACTGATCTTGAATTGTACCAATATCTTGTAGATTAAATGCTGGTTGTAACTCCTTTCCTACCTCCTTCTTGTTGGTTTCATTTACGATGGCATCGATGGCGATAGGAGTAGGGGTGTCGATTGTAGCAATGGAAGTATGAGCGTCGACAGTGGATGGTGGGGAAGGTACACGCTCCGTAGAATCGTCTTCAGCAGCAGTAGTAGAGAAAGGTGTATCATCATTGGATTTAGACTCTTGACGTGTTTCAATCTTTGTAGGCTGCTCTTCCTTAGTAGGCTGTTGCTCGGCCTTGCAAGGAGTTGAGGAGTCGATCTCCTCAGTTGATAAGGATGCCAATCGTCGTGCCTCGGCACGTTGTTGTCGTGAAGTTTTAGATGTCGATGCTGTCATGATATGATAATATTATTGATGATTGATGGATGATTGATGCCTATTGCAATTCGATATAAGGTTGTCGACGATGCCTATTTGCAATTGGTTATCGATATTAAGCTAGAGTAAATATTTATGATTCGAAACACTATGGTAGTCTACGTGCTTTTTAATGTTGTAGATCGATAATGTTGTGAGTAGATGCGTTGGATAATGTAGCTGGTCACGAACAAAGGTGTAAGTAGTGATAGTAGCTGTTAGTGTTTTTGTTTAGTGGTTGTTAGTAGTATTATGAGACCCAACGCTTGAGCTCTTCTACTCACGGTGGAGTTGAATTAGCTGCCATATGATGTGAGTAGAGAGCTTTATAGGCCTCTCTGCCGTTGGGTTTTAAACTGTGTTGTATTCTCTTTTGTAAGTGTGTTTTGTTCTACTCGCATGAATGTTGGTATCTATTACGATACCGAATATTGTGTGAGTAGAGAAAAATCGTACGAGAATACACTTACAAAAGCTGCTTAGCATTACTATTTGAACCTTTGAATTCAGAATGCTTATTACTATTACTAGATATCATTAGATATATACACTCGATAATTCCCCAAGCCGCCAAGGAAAGCCGAGTATAATTTACATCAATATCAAGGATACCAACAATCGTATAACGAGATCCTAGCAAAGAGAAGCAACAAGTTATTATCAAAGCCGTAAAAAGCAATAGATAATATCAATTATACATACATACTGCAATGGGCGGATTCTCACGTCTTAAACGACAATCATCATTGCATGGTCTCACAAGTAGAATGTCATCATTCATGTCACAAGATTTAGATCTACCATGGACTACGTCTACTAAAGATAGCAATAGTTTGCTATATCCGATCAAATCGTCATCTGCCATAGTAGGCAAAAGCAACAGCAACAACAACAAAAGAACCAAAAGTACTGGCAGACTACCATTCAAAAGTAATAAGAAGATATCAATCATTACTAATAGGGGAGTGTCACCAACCATCACTGTTATTTCTGAAACATCCTCATCCTCCTCTTCCTCCTCTGAAGAAGAAGGAGAAGAAGGGTTTGAGGTAGATGTTAGCATATTATCCTCAGATGATACAGCCTACAATACTAACTTGGACAATTCCGATTATATAAACAATACAAATAATAGTAATGCAAGAAGTGGAGAGTTATCATCAGCACATTCAGGTAGCTTAACAACCTTTGCAAACAACTGTAGTCCGCCAATACTAATACCAAGTAATTTTGATATTGAAATGGATATCTCAACTCGAAATGGTGAGAGAATTATAGAATCACTGAGTAGTTTGGACAAAAGTAGTGGTAATAGTAGACGATCGTCATCGCCTAAATCTGTGAGGAGTAGATTGACTGTTACACCGATTGTTGAATTCTGTACTGACAATAATGACGAGGCCGTACTCGGCTCTGTCAAAAAGGAAGATCTAAGCCCGATTGATGATAAGATTGATAACCTCGAAACAACAAACAACAACAGTAAAGATATCAAAGAAAAGATATGTCATATACTAGTAGATGAATTGGGTAGTAGTATTGAAACCTTACGAAGTGGTGGGAGTGTATTAAGTACCAATACTAGTGCTAGTAGCAGTAGTGACAATAGTGAACAACTGAAGATGTTTATACTGCCAGACGATTTGGGTAATGTTGATAGTAGTATTGAAACATTACGGAGTGGTAGTGCTAGTGAAAAGATCTTCATACTACCACAAGAAGAAGGTAGTCGTATATCTCTAGATCAAGAGGCAGAAGAGAAGTCCTATGCCTCAAGCAGTAGTGGAAGGAGTACTCCCCAAGAAGAACAAGGTTTACAGCTTGATATTGATAAGTTACAGGCATATGAAACTATTATGAAATACTTGACTGCATATGAAGAATTGAGCAAAACCGCTGGAGTAGAAGCTGCTTCTACTGTTGAGGTACAGAAACGTAAATCTCAACGAGTGAAGAAACGTTCCTTACTAGATCGTGTAGGTAATCATCTGGACAAGAAGACATATCAGGGTATGATGAAGAGGAGTAGACGACGACGAAGTAGAAGAAAGAGATCAGGTTTGACTTATTGATCTTTGTTTCAAGATATATAGTTCGTGTGTAGATGTTAAGTGAAATAGTAAATGTTGCAAATGTTTAATAAGTTAATTGAATGTATTATATCTATCCATCTGCTTGTTGATTGATATTGATCTATCCATCTGCTTGTTGATTGATATTGCCTCATCCCGATCTTTGCTCTTTATTTCATTACTTGAAGTCTGGTGTGCACGGAGTGTTTGAGTCAGCTCCTCTTTTGATATAGACTTATCTTTGTACGCCCTCATCAAATTATCCATGATTCTTGATCACCTGCACTTGCGGCTACTCGACAATGTTTAATACTTGTTTGAATGTCTCCATTTCTACCATGAAAGTAAGCAAGTCTCTTGTGAGCGTTTACAGATCCTTTCTTTGCAGCTACTTCATAATATTCTACCGCCTTTAATATATTTTGTTCAACTACTACACCCTCTAGATAAAAGCATCCGATGTTAATAAATGCATCAGCATGACCCAGTTCAGCTGCATAGATATACATTTCAAGTGCTTTTGTATTGCTTTGAAGTGTCCTTTCACCAGATTTATATTCAGTAGCCATTTCCATAAATGCTTCAGGATGTTTTTTCTTCATTAACTTTTTCAGTCTTTTAATATAATTGTTGCCATTTATTATTGGTTGACGACAGATCGCACATAACCCTATTTTGGATGGGTGGTCAGCGTTATCTTTCTCCCTTGTGATATTTTTATAGATACATCCAAGGCATATATTCTTTCCACAACATGCATTGAAAGCAATTTCATCATGTTTGATAGGAAGTGGAAGAAGACATATTGGACACTCTTCTCTTAACATTATAGGTGCAAATAGATCAAGATTTGCTGTCTCTGCTTGGGCGGTAGCTATTATGTTGTCAAGCCTTGCTTTTAAGTCTAATGATGCCATATTACTATCTCAAGTTGATGTGATGCAATGATAAAGAAAAGTGATGTGTGATGTGTCTTTTTGTTTAATGCCCTCTTTCTACTTACTTATATCTTTATACACACCCCAGCATGGAGTAAAAGGAAGCCACCGGATTTGTAACACTACGCTAGTGCCTCCTCTATCTGATATAGTAATGCTGCACTCTATAACGACGCCTTCTCTCCTATTGCTATTTGATGACTCTAATAAACTCTATCTAGAGGATACCACGCATACGAGTACTTTTTTGACGAAAAGCATTGGTCGTAAACACGCATGTGGGGAGATTTGAAAAAGACCTTGGGGAGGTACTGTATGAATTGGAAGAGATCAGGTTTGACTTAGTGATCTTTGTTTCAAGATATAATGCCAAATTAGGGTTAGGGTTAGGAGTATGTGGAATGTTAAACAAGTAATTGATTTTATACATTGTTCCTATCTATGTCTGTGCTTGTGTTGCTTTCTGTTGCACGGGCATCTGCCGCACGGGCATCGTTCCGATCCTTACTGTTCATTTCATTTTGTGAAGCCTGACATGCACGGAGTGTTTTTGCCAGGTCCTCTTTTGATAGTAACTTTTCTTTGTATGCATCCATCAAACTATCCTCGATTTTTGATCACCTGCACTAGCAATTACTTTCAAATGTTTGATACACAATTCAATGTTCCCATATCTTCTATGTCTTATGGCAAGGTCGTAGTGTGCTCCTATAGATCCTTTCTTTGCAGCTACTTCTTGGTATTCCAATGCCTTTGATATGTTTTGTTCCAATCCTAAAGTACCATTTATATGATAAATTGCAATAACTGCAAATGCATTAGCATGACCAAGTTCAGCTGCCTGGATGGACATTTCAAGTGACTTTGTATCACTTTGAAACACCCCATCTCCTGATCTGTATGCAGCGGCCATCATCATAAATGCTTCAGGATTCTTCTTCTTCATCAATTTCCTCAAAGACTTGATTTGTTTGGTCCCTGATAGTATGCATGGCTGCCGACAGAAGGCACACTTACGCTCATTAATAAGTGTATGCTTCGATTTACCACTTTTTAAATCATTTAACGCTTCTCTGTAGGTGCAACCATTGCATACGTATTTTCCACAACATGACATGAAGTGAGTTTCTTTGTTTTTTGTAGGAAGTGGAAGGAGACATATATTGGGCATTCCTCTTTTTCTTCTATGGGTGCAAACAAATCGATATCTTTTGTTTCTACTTGGGCGGTAGATAGTAGATTATTAAGCCGAGCCTCTAATTCTTCTAATGTCGCCATATCAATGTCAATATGTAGATTTGATGCAGGTAATAATAAAAGTGATGTGTGGATGATGGATGTGTCTACTCTTAGATCTCCCTATTTAAGGATACCCCAGTCGAGAGTAGAAGGGAGTAGCCGGATCAATGACAATAATATGCTAATGCTCTACGGAATACTTCGGACTTCTATTGACGCCTCTAATTAGTACTACTAGACTACTCTCTGTTGTATGCCGCCGAGCACAGTTTAGTGATGAGGAGTAGTTCAGATACCATTGAAAAGGTATCTTTTTTTGACAAAAAGCATTGCAAATCACTCAACGCCATCTCTACTATACTCAACCGATGACAATGAAGTGAGTATGATGCTATGGAGATCACAACGCATAGACTGTCGTGGATAGGCTTACACGTCGATGCTTATTGTACCTCACTGTTTCGGTTGGATTGCTCCTCTCCACAAATACTCCGTCTAATTAACACCTCATTATGCACATAAATCAATACAACCCCCCTACTACTATACTAATTAATATCAAACCCCTACTATACAATGACAGAGTTAACAAGAGTAAGCAGTCTACGAAGAATAAGCAGTAGCCGTACTGCAATGAGAAAGTTAGCACGGACTGGCCATAGCTTTACTCGTCTACCATCTAAGTTGAGTACTAATAATCGTCCAATGAAGAAGAACAATCTCAACGTCTTGCTTGAGGAGACTACCTTTGTCGATAAGAGTGTATTGCAGGAAGGTAATACTACTACCGCCGATGTAGCAGATGATTCATCAGACAAGACATCCAAGGTAACGAATGGTGATATCGAACACACTGTTCAGGAGTATATCTCCGCCGCCATTGTACAGCCTACTGATTCTCCTCCTCCATCGTTGACCAAGGAAAGTAGTACCAGTCTACGACGTGTAGGAAGTACAACTGCAATGAAACACCGAGCAGTAAGTCTAGCAAGGAATGGCAGTCGTTTAACTCGTCGAACTGGATCTCGTTTAAACCGTACTGGTAGTCGTCTCAACCATACAGTTCGAAGAGCTATTAGTCCTACTAACAAACTCTCAACTACTCAAGAAATACAACCTCAATCAGAAGGATTACTATCAGAAGATGAACGTGCCAAGTTATGGAATGATGTTGATCAGCTAGTTGTGAATGAATCATTAATGAATAACAATGAAAGAGAATATGATATACCAATTTGGTTTAAGAATGATTCAATGGATGGATTGGTTAGTGTTAAGACTAATCCGACAATTGAGGAAGAAGAATCGGAAGAGGTTGTTAAGAAGGAAATGGATGTAGTTGTTGAGGATGGTGAGAATCAAGATGGCAGTGGCAGTAGTAGTAGTACAAGTTTCTTCTCGTGTGGTGGTGGATTAGACGATGTTTGGTCATGCATACGTATCGATGGTGTTGTTCTAGATGATAATGCCACCGATGAGGGTGTTACGAATGATATTGCAATGGAGGACGCGGAGGACACTCCCCTCTCGGAAGTAGTACAAGATGAGAATAAACAAGTACTTGATAACATCAACTCTTCCAATAACAATGAAAATACCAAATATTGGAAACAAATGGTAGATGGTACAACATCTAAAACATACTATTACAATAAGAAGACGAATGAAGTATCTTGGAGTGAACCAAATGGATTTGGTAATGAGACATGGAAGATTGCCAAGGATACAACTACTGGTAAAACATATTATTATAACAAACAGACTAAGATGGTACAGTGGGATAAACCTGATGTATTATTCAAGAATGGTAAAGAGGATGATGTTGTTATGAGTGTTGAGAAGAAGAAGGAAGGATGGGGTTGGCCAAATGTTAATACCTTTGGGGGTATCTTAAGTAGTCGGATGTATTGAGAATGATAATGTGTTTTGAGCTATTAGTGGGGAGTTTTGTAGCTCGTATTTCATATGATGGGGGGCCTTGTATACATATAGGGTTGTAGAAACATGTTATACATATATTATAACAGAAGAACTATTTGTACAATGTATAGATACCATCTCTGCAAACCGACGCTTTACTTTATGGAGTTACTAGAGTATCATATCGAATATGTACAACCCATCTATACTCTTTCCATCCACTGAGACCTCTTACCACACTCTATTTCTATTCTATTCCTCCTAACCCTAACTTTTCAATGTACTTATTCAAAGAAGTCAAGAAGCTTGTCAGCTGTCTTCTCGGGGTTTTTCTTACCACGAAGGAGCCTACCAAATGGGTTCTCATCCTCTACTAAAGTACGAGCGCTAAGCTCACGATCAAAAGGACGACCGCGGCCACTAGGAACACTCAGATCACGCTCTACTAAAGTACGAGTGCTAAGATCACGCTCAACGAGGAGTAAGCGATAGCTTAGCTCACGTTCACGGCCAAAAGGTTTGCCACCAGGAGGAGCACTGAGCTCACGTTCCATCATAGGATCCCAATCAGCGTAGGGAGTGAAGTCTCCAACCATATGGCGACGGTTCCTACGGCCTCGTGAAAGTCTCTTGTTTCCTCCCATACGATTACGCTTAGGTACCTTGTTATCGGCTGTGTTGTAGTGATACAAAAGAGTCAAACAAAAGCATCATAGTTGAGATGATATGTTGATAGATCGAGTTGTGTCTAAAGTACATATGAACATATCATCTTCTTACCAGATACACCCACGGCCACAATGGAGACTAGTAAAGCAAATTTGGTGATGGTATTCATATTGAATGGAAGGATTGAGTAGAATAAAAAGAGGAGGAGATGTGTTTGCAACTCGAAGTTAGATATTATGAGGCAATGCAGGCGCACAAATGAAAAGTTGGGGCAGTTGTTGCTCCCTAACCACCCCATTGACCAGCCTAAATACGATTAGCAACAGCTCAAAGTGACCAACAATGGAATGTACTTGGCGTATGCTTGGATTATTGACATGGGAGGGCTGAGGAAATGAAATTCTATTTCTTTTTTGAAGGATACTGTCTGATATTGTATTGAATTCCAGTGTAGCTTAGATGGATGTGTCGTATCGGGGCAGTAGGGGCAGTTTGGTTAGGTGATGACTCTGGCAGTAATAAATCTTTCTGAGCATGCCAAGCTCAATGACTCTTACCCATAAGGTTTTGTTGTACAACTGCCCCCACATTAGTGATATATTTGGCAGAGTGCAAGCAAATACAAAGAGCAGTGGTGCACCGCAAAAAATAATCTGGTCATACGATGGCCGGACCCAATTTTTGCCAAAGTC
>Ga0075439_12894_pt1 | contig 10026 bp, 11 predicted proteins | sample MintriSingleCell_FD_74264 | JGI IMG/M metagenome (GOLD analysis project Ga0075439, IMG submission 74264) | Marine eukaryotic communities from Monterey Bay, USA to study complex ecological interactions - Minidiscus trioculatus JGI Plate_4_G5... | ecosystem: Environmental > Aquatic > Marine >... | reverse complement strand
TTTCAAGTTGGGTGATGTGTTCTTCCATTTTTGATATTGTGCATGGTTCTATGCTTAGCGGTATTGATGCCTCCACCGTCACTGGAGCCGCCGCTGGTACACCTATCGTTTCAATGTTATCAGTATCACTCATATCAGACATAGTTTGCAAGAGAGATAGCGTTTAGTAGGCGAGTGAGTTAGTGTAGGCAGGGGAGAGGGATAGAGAATTAAGCTTCACTCAATGACCGGTATGTCGCCAAAAAGGGTGCTGCACTAACGCCGTCAACGATCATTTCTGTGCAGCAAAAGTACCGGGAATCAAAAGACAAAGGATTTATCAGACATACAACACAACCCATAAAGAAATAATGGCCGAAGAAGATAATAGTAGTTGTAGTAGTAGTAGTAACAGTATAGCAGTTCTTTCTTGCTGCGGATATGCTGAAGGTATGGCATATAAACTATGCGATGACGTACTCGAGAAACTCAGGACTAATGATCCTGACATAACTTCAATAAATTTACCGCCAAGTGATGATGAAATGTTAAACGTACATTTGCTTTCTTTACTACTAAATAAAGAGCTATGTGAAAAGGCCGGGATATTAATTGGTAGTAATACACAGCTTGATAGTTTATATATTGATATGGGAACAATAGATGGTGCCGATGAGAACTTTGAGCAGTATGAACATTCAGAAAACTTTGATAGATTTCTGCTTTGGGTTGCAGACAATAGATCTATAACTAGATTGCACTTGGGTTTATGTCCTGATAATTCAAATGCGATCGAAATTATGACACCATTATTTGAGAATAATGCTATTACGGAACTCTCATTTAACAATTGCGGTAGTACACACACCAAGCTTCTGGCCAAATCTTTACAAAGAACCAATGATTGGAGGACTTTGAAACGATTTAGTGTTAAAGGAACAAGGGGGCAAGATGCTATGAACGATTATGAAGTGTCAACCCTCATTATCACCTTTGCTGATCATCACTGTTTAGAGAAACTTGCATTAGAATGGACCACAATTGATGGACGTTCAATTCTTGCATTATCAGACATGCTAATCAATTCAAATTGCCATCTAAAGGAGTTAGAACTTGAGTATAATGAGTTTCATGATGCATATTTCTCAGTCTTTGCAATGGGTATTCTAATTAATAATACATTAGAAAAGTTAAATCTCAAGGGTAGTGAATATGTAAGTAGTGAGGGATGGGTAAACTTCTTTAGTATTTTACGACCAAACAAATTGAGTTCGATATCTGCTCAATGCCTAGAAAATATTAGAGCCAGTGAAGTAATTACCGAGGAGGGATGGACAAGTTTCTACAACTCAACAATACCTGCCAATATGGATACATTACAGACCCTTTGTCTTGAGAATAATGATATTGACGATAGATGAAGGAGTGGCTATATTTGTCAAGGCATTCGTTAATAGCACTAACCTGAAAGAGATAAATCTATCTCAGAACACGTCAATAACCACCGCTGGATGGCAGGCATTGGCATCCTTATTCCTCAATCCGAACTCGTCAATTGAAATCGTTTATATTTCAAACAACAATGATATCGATAGAGAAAATGCTAGCTTTGATGATGATGCAGTGTTTGCTTGGGTTAATGCCTTGTCCATTAGACCCAAGAATAACAAATTGAAAATATTACGGTTTAGTTCTCAGGGCATATCTTCTAGTGGGTGGTCGGCTCTTGAGAATCTTGTTTGTAACAAGGCAAGTATCGATAGTCTGTATGATTCTAATCATACTCTAAGTTACACAGAATACGAGGAAGGGCCAAACCGGCTTATTCATCATAGTTATGAGGAGACGGTACCCACATCAATCAAGTCATATCAGGAGTTTGAAGATGAGTGCTGTATGGAAGCTTACTGGAGGGAGGATGGTTATCCCGAACAAAGCCACCAAGGTGGGCTCTTCGGAAGATTGTCCAGTTCTATTTCAGGAACGGCAAAACTAACATGAAAGATATTTTGGATATGGAGTTGAATGTCATGGTTCATGCCATTGCAACAATAGGCGGCTTAGGGTTAGGGCATCAACGTGCAGTATTAGGCTATGGAGGCCATGCATTACTATACCAGATCATGCGGTCGGTTCCGGCACTATTTGACGCCTCGGAATATATGAAGAAGGGGAAGGTGGGATCGAAGTGATCATGGATAGGAGGTGGGCAGTGGAAGTGGAGGTGGTAGAATGAGCACACGGGACAAGGGTAGGTCGTCGTCTTATGTTGTGTGTTTAGGGGTTAGTGCATAACATATAAGGACATAAGGAAACAACTAAGATTTGTATGATACTAATAACACTACTACAATTACTCTATATCTTTCCTCGAACCACATAGCAGCTAAGAAGCAAGGGGAGATAGTAAAGAAGAAGAGACCAAGGCCCGGTAAATCGCCAAAATATCAAATGATTTTCTGCCCTGCCACATTGAGACTGGTGCGGATGCCTTCATACATTGCGCTTTACCGCCGTCTATGATATCATTCCTGTGCTGCTTTGCAAAGTTCTGGGTGTAGTAGTGTTGTAAGGTCAACCTATGTCGAATATCAAACCGATAAATTTTAGGTACATATCATATGCACAAAATTATTTACAGCAGAACTATACAATAGCAAAAAAACATATATACTACATAACTACAAACCTCACGTAGCATAAGATGGAAGAATTAGATGAGCATAGCTATAATGATAGTGATTATGATGATGATGGCAATATATCCTTTGAAACCTGGTATAAAAGGGTACTCGAGGAACTCAGTATCAATGATCCTAACCTTACGTCATTAAATTTATGTGAAGATTATCAAGTAAACGATTTGCTTTATTTACTAGAAAGAAAAGAGTTGTGTGTTAAGGCAGGGAATTTGATTGGTGGTAATACACAGCTTCGTAGTTTGTACATCAATAATGGATCAGATGATGATGACGAGGAGAAGTATCAGCGCATAATGAATGAGCATTCAGAAAACTATATTGAATTTCTAAGAGGGGTTGTAAACAATAGATCCCTAACCACATTGGATTTGGGATATCTGCCAGATAGCTCGGACGTAGTTGGAATTCTTGGACCGTTATTTAAGAACAGTGCTCTCACGTCCATCTCGTTTGGGAACTGTACTTCTGAACAGACTAGGACTCTATCTTCCTTCTTGTTCAGGCAAAATTATGAAATTGGAACATTGAAACATCTTAGTCTTGATGGAACACGGGGGGAAGGTTCAATGGATGATTATCGTGCAGGAGGTCTTATTAGAACACTCAGTAGGTGCCACAGTTTAGAGACACTTGCATTAAATTGGACTACAATGAATGAGAGATCAAGCAACCGGCTATCAAACATGCTAAGAAATGAAAACTGCACTCTAAGGGAGCTTACTCTTGAGGCTAATGAGTTTGATGATGAAAGTTTCTCCATCTTTGCAAATGGTATACTCGAAAATAGTACACTAAAGATGTTGAATCTCAAGCAAAGTGAACATGTATCATCAGAGGGGTGGGTAAACTTCTTCAGTATTTTACGACCTACCAAACTTAGATCATTATCTAATTTATGCCTCGACAATCTCAAGGGAAGCGAAGAGATAACGAATTTCTACAACATTAGTTCTTCTAAGATGGGGGCATTACATACCATTTGCCTTAAAGGCAACAACATCAATGATGAAGGAGTGGCTATATTTGCTGAGGTATTTGCCAACAACAACACCTTGGAAGAGCTTGATCTAGGTATCAACCCGTCGATAACCACTGATGGATGGCAAACGTTGGCATCCTTATTCTTCAATACTAAATCAGCCATTCGTTCAATTGACATCAGTAACGAGAACGACAGTTTTGATGATGATGCAGCAATTGCTTGGGCTAATGCCTTGTCCATTAGCAAGAATGCCAAACTGGAGATATTACAGTTCATTCCTCTAGTTATAACTGCTAGGGGATGGTCAGCTCTTGAGAATCTTGTTTGCAACAAGACAAGTGTCGATAGTATGTATGATTCTAATCACATACTACAACTAAAATGGCCATACTACCTAAACGGAGATGTACTAGATATCGGTCTACCATCAATTTTAATATATGAAGAGGAGATGTTTGCTCTTTGTGAGCAGGTTCCCAGAGGGATGAAATCGTATCAGGAGTTTCAACAAAGCTTTATTATTTTAGATATGTGGGCAGCAGCAAACGATACATCAAATGTGGCTCTTTATAAGATTATTCGTTTCTATTTAATGAGGGGTGAAGCTAACATGAAAGAACTTTTGGATATGGAGTTGAATGTAATAGCTCATGCCATTGCAATGATTGGGAGTGCCGCGGGGGGTAATTATGGGGGGCGTGTATTACTATACCAACTCATACGATCTGTACCATCGTTATTGGATGTCTCGGGTAATATGAAGAAAGGGAGGGTGTATCAAAATGAGAATGAACAATTTGCACTAATGAATGATATTCAACAGCAGCAGCATCGTGGGATCTAAATAAGGGAAAGGTGGAGAAGGGGAGCGCGCCACATAGGTGCTGTGTTGTGTATTTAGGGGGTAGCATAACATATAAGGACGTATAGAAAACAACCAAGATTCGTATGATACCAAAACACTACTACAATTACTCTATAGATCTTCTCCCAGAACCACATTCTTTGTACAATCAATCATAATCGGCCTCGTCTTATAAAACACCTAAAACGGCATCTGGACGTAAGGCCTGATATCCCCAATCTACCCCCCAAACTATATTTACTTCCGAGTATTTACTTCCGAGAAGTACGGAGGGTAGACTTAACAACTCCGGTAGCCTCCTTCTTGGCCATGTGCTCGACACTAGGATCGACATACTCCATACTAGCAAAGTTGGGTAAAGGTGGGGGTAAACTAGGGTCACCCTGCTGCCCATGAGTCTGTGCAATTCCACCGCACATGGCACCGTCCTCACTGCAAGGCATTTTATTCTCAACGGTCCACTGCCCTGGAGTAACCCATGCAACGTGATCCTCAATACCCATCATATTTACACCGGCGGCAATCTTTGCAAAGCCCATCTCGCCCCTAAGAAGAACGATTAGAAGAGTCGAGAAGACTTAGCTTTAGACTCGATAAAGCAAAGCACATATACTAAACAACAAGCGACTTACCAATACTCTCCCCAAGAATTACGGATAATCCAATAGTCCTTACCGGTAGCAGCATCCTTACCAAAACCAACAATCGATACGATATGATTAGTACTAGTCGAGGCCGTGGGATCATCTAAAATACCCCCAGCATAATCCCTCAAGGGAGTAGCATTAATAGTAGTTGCCACCGGCCCTCTAGCATAAATCTCAGCACGGATCTTATGTGCCTTCTCCTTAGGATCACTAAACATATCAAAGATACTATCATTACCAACCTCGCCATATTCTGCTACCGTGGCATTTGGGTAGTAATCTAATTCAACACATTGACCACCAGCATCGGAGAATCCGGAGCATGTACGACAAGTATTAACGGCTGTACAGGTGGTGTCTACGTGGGGGCAGAATCCTTCCTGTGATTCAGCCGAGCAGGCTAGGTATGGTTGACATGTCTCAAAGGGGATTGATCCCTTCTCCTTAATTAGTTGATAAACTCCCGTGTGGTATCTGTGTGTTTTAATTTGGTTGGGAGTGTGTGAGCATATCTTGGCCTAAACACATCAACAACACCCTAAACAAAACAAACATTAAACAATACAACTACTGTACTCACCCTCCATGACAACTGCCAGCTGATTCGGCACCACAGTTCAAAATGTATTGAATACTTAAATTAATATCCGTACCCTTTCCTTTTTGGGCAATTTTAATACGATCCATTAATGATGAGATTGCACCGTGTGCCCAGCATGATCCACAATAGTGTGGGATATGCTGTGAAACAAGATTGTATTGTTCGAGAGGTTAGCATGATGATATTAGTTGCAATCGTTGCAAAGGTGCACATAGCATACAAATTCTCATAAATTGCAAATTGCAATAGAGAAGAACTAACCTGATTTTTGTGTGGTGTTAACCAATTCTTCCCGTCAACATCACCCCAGAAGTGATTGTCAGGAATATCATCCTCAACTAGATAACTGTCGTATATCGTATTGTATTATTGTTGATGTGGTAATGTGGGATAGAGAGAACATTATGTCAGAAATTCTACACACATCATATGCACCTTATAATTGCAATATGTAATATAATACTTACGTATGAGGTAAAGGACTAATAATATGACTACGTTTATCCTTCGTATGGCCTGGCATTATTTGTATTTCATTCATATATTCAACTTCTGTTGCCTTGGCATATGTTGCCGCGAGGGCTAATGTGATGATTGATAACTTCATGATTTATTCGTTTGTGTATTATTTGTTTAGATTTTAGATGTTATTATTATATTGTTGTTGACTGCAATATTCTTCGGCTTATATATATAAATGAGCTAAGAGACCCGTATGTTTGTTCTCTCTTACTATCGTCGGCAAGGCTCTTGTTCTTATTGCAAGAACTTGAGTTGTTATTGATTCCGTTCACATTTCACAGTTAAAGCGAAAACTCCTTTTGGGTAAAGTAAGCATCATACGGGCAACCGACCTAAGTAACATCTTAAGGAGAGACGTGAGTATAGTGCAAGTTGTCTACGTCTACATATATTGCCAAGAAGGGAGTATGCGGCTTAGTAGTGTCAAGTAGGGCATCAGAGGAGCTTAGCATCGACCGGGCACTGATCCTATGTATTTGCGGCATATTAACTACTTTGGTGAGAATCAGTTTGTTTTTATATTCATACATATCTTTCATTTACACTTACACTATCACAATAACTTTATTCGATTTATCACCTGCCAATAGTAACCGATAAATGTTTACCTCCAGAAGCCCTTGTAAATGCCCAACAGTATTCACCAGACAAACCACTCATCATAGTTCCAAGACGTCTATCATTCTTATACACATCTAAGGTACCCTCATCAAGATCCAATACCATTCCTATTTTGAACGATTCCTCTCCAAGAGAGCCTTCCATACCTTCCCAATCAAACTGCTGGTCCTCTCCTGCATAGAACGAATCGTGCCTATCGGACGGTTTAAGCACATATCCGTCGTTGTCCGTGTCTTCCCATCTGGCACGAAGGCCCTCCCCAACTTTAGCATTAAGCATGCAGCAATCGACGTCACTCTCGTATTGTTTCAAAGAAAACCTCGAAAGGTCTTCCCCAGTGGGATCACAGGTATCCAGGGCTTCATACTTCTCACTTGTAATGTCCTTTGTCGTTGGCCTCATAATACCACATGCAAGGTCCTTTCGAGAGGGATGACCTGGTATTGCAGTTGCGGCGTGTATAACTCCATCATCCCAACGCTGCTGTTCATCCATACTTAACTGAAACTGAAATGAGACGCAATGCTTCCCAGCCCTCATGATGTTGCTACATATTGCAGTGTTATGACTCATGTATCCACCATTTGTGCATACTTTTGTTTTGTTTGATCCCTCGACATAATCGAAACATTCCCCGGCCATCTTATCAAATTGCAATGGTAAACGAAACAGCTTAAGATATTCTTGATATATAGTAAACCATGATTCATCTTCACGTCTTGGCAGTGCCTTCTTTTCATCTTTCGTCGCTGAGGCGTGAAACACTGTGCGTGCTGCAACTTCCATTAATGATAATGCTTCTGTCTTTTGTCTCACTTCTCTTGAACTTTCTCAATTATCATCGGGTTGTTTCGTGGCCGTCGTACCATGCTTAGCTCCAAATCTCTTACATGTTAATGCCAAGCTCATCATATCTTGTGGTGCTAGGAACGAGGCTAATGCAACCACAGTATCATCCGTAAAGTTCTCCATTTTTCTTTGTCTCGTCTCGTCTCGTAAATATAAATAGTCCGACGCGTACAATTCAAGTCGCCACAGCTGCCGCCGATCAGATATGAAATATAATGACTAATCAAACTGTTGAGTGTAGTAGAGAGTAGTAGAGAGTAGTAGTTGTTGTTGATGTGATACATTTGAGATAGATAAGCTGATTGAATGAAGTAAGGCTTCTGTGTAAAAAAGGCCGTCACACAGAAGCCCCATTTTGTCTGTTTATTTTCTATGGTATCTTTTAGTCTCTCGATCGAGTATCGAGCGATCCTCTCAGATGACAGATGAGATCCTCTCCTTTGTATTGGCCTCAACCACTCCTGATGGCCAAACTCTAGAATGTTTGGGAAGGGAGCTCACTAGTTCCATTGTTTGAGTTTGATGATTGATTATTGTCGGCAGTAGGATACCTATCAAAGCTAATACAACAAAAATGGCATCGATAAGATCAAGTCAAAAGATTACTACTCCTACAATCTACATCATGTCAAGATATCATCCATCAACTCACTTGACAGATCGTAATCTAACACCTAAAGGTGTACTAAAACTATCATCTGGAGATTGTCGACATTTAATGAATAGCAATGCATCAAAGGCACAAAGGCAACAACTATTGACAAGTATCGATGCAGCTCCGTATTGCAAAGTAACATGGGGTACAACAATATCACGTCGATTAGAGCATATATCAGAAATAGTTAATATACATCCTCAACTAAAAAATGACGAGGGGACAACAAGGCGTTGCAAAATGTATGCCGCTACGCCATATGAAGAGGCCTATGCAACTGCAATATCAAATAAAGTACATGCCGATGTTGAGAATGCAAAGATACTCTTGGCATTCGGAGGATCATGTCTACATGTCTTATCAGTCAATCAAGATGAAGAAAACAATCTACTACCCGGATCCAATTCAGTTAGTGAAGGGCTATCTAAAGATATACAAGCCGAGTTGGTATCAATAAATGAACTAATCGGTACAGAAGAAAATTGGATTGACAATTATATACCTCCACTTCCACCAAAGGGAACATTCTATACAACCTTTCCCCTCGATGGTGATTTAGATCAAACTACATATATATTAATAGCACGTCTATTTCATGAAATGAATCAACTAGTTACTAAAGCAAATGGTAGTTATCTAATATGTGGAGCTCCCACATTAATCAATCCAACCAATGATAAGATAGGAAGAGGGATATGGTGGCCTGATAAATCACCTCGAGTTTTATCCAAACTTCATTTCATGAATTAGCAATACATTCAGCATTGCCACAGGTACAACATGATGAATCAGGTATCTTTCATGGTGGTTTATTAAGTGATCGATATAAGATACAAGTTGGCGGTGCTAATGCTAGTAGTATGATTGAAACGACAGTTCATGAAATGGTCTTGAGTGCCATGGTACAACCACAACTTGTCATGGACAAGTCTATATTATTGGCAGATAGTACAATTGATGGATTACGAGGTATAGATTTGGCAATGCATTACTTCAATGATGCATGACAAGTAGAGGATATGATCGACCATCGCCTCAGCTTTGATACCTCGATTTGATTTGATTTGATTTGATTTGATATGCTAGCTTTACGACTTCAGAAGTCAATTTCTATCTAAAGAAATCTATTTCCTATCTACCTCTAGATGCGTATTGATGCTGCCGTCTATCTCGTATATGATATCCCGCCTAAGAATGATTAGATCAGTGTCTACTAGTGCACACAAAGATGTTGATTGTGGCACCGCGGTTGGAGGGTGTGCTTCGAGAATAGTTTACCTAGAGAGGATTCAGCGTACCAAAGCAGCTTTGAAGAATGTTCACATCTTGTTCATCTTATGCTGACTTGACCGGTATCATCCAGATTTTCCAATGATATGAATGGATAATTGAGAGAGTAGAAATGCAGACGGCTAAAACAAATGGCTTTCCAGCAAGCCTTGTATATCCTAAGCCTAAATCAAAATGAACAGTTTGGTCAGTCTATTGTTTAAATCTTCTACACATATACAATCCAGCTCCAGACTTATATTATTTCTCTACAACATACAAGCACAATCTCAATCACTCATCTTCGTTTGTCTCTACTTCTCAGCTTCCAACT
>Ga0075439_13211_pt1 | contig 10029 bp, 10 predicted proteins | sample MintriSingleCell_FD_74264 | JGI IMG/M metagenome (GOLD analysis project Ga0075439, IMG submission 74264) | Marine eukaryotic communities from Monterey Bay, USA to study complex ecological interactions - Minidiscus trioculatus JGI Plate_4_G5... | ecosystem: Environmental > Aquatic > Marine >... | reverse complement strand
TATAGAGAATGTATTTGATGATGATTATACAAGACGGAAGGATATCCTTTGACAACCAATGACATTGTCCTTTATCATGCTTCTTCATCTCCTCCTCATATGCTTCCATCATTGTCTGTACCGAATCGGGGATGGAAGTTGTTGCTCGACTCATCATCTCCAACTCAAATGATATCTCTCTTCGTTAGGTGAACGTCAAAACATTGCAGCATTGGGTAGTATATGATTATAGACTATTCAGTCTGCCGTTTACGGCGTTTGGACTTCATTATATAGTTGTATTACTAGGTATATGGTATGATGCACGTCGAGTGAGAGTGAAGGGGGCTACCTTAAAATTTAATGAGAATGAATTTTTACAAAAAACTTTGTCCTCAAGATTTGTAAAGGAACTACCCTGAGACATGCTGCAAGTCTACACCTAATTTTAGCTCCCATGAACACCTCGTTGCACATCTAGTGCTTATTGATCTTTGCTTTATACTTTAAGTCTATCTACTTCGAACTTGCTACCGCCTCCGTAATCATAGCCACCCAAGAAGACAGGCAATAGAAGACACCTTCTTGTGTAGCTCTAGCTTTTCATCTCCCGTGATTGTGTCCATCTTGTTTTCAACTATATCCAGCAGCTCGGACATTGCTTCACCATGATGTTCATTTTCTATCAGCTCATCCACTTTTTGTAAAATACTTTCTACAGAGCTCTTGTTTGTCTTGGACAAGGCGGTATTTGCTTGTGCTCGTTCTTTCTTGGCATCTTCGATCCGTTGCCTTGTCTTATTCAACCCTCCAAGTGGCTTCAAAGGTGTGTCAGCTGTCAAGTCTTCAATCTCACTTGAGACTGACTTGTGTATACCTGTGTCCTTTTGATAAGGCGCCTTTGAAAAGGGAAGAGCCTCCGAAGATGGCCGTTTGCTTGATGATGTAAGGTCGACATCTACTGATTGATCCACAGAACCAGCTGCTGCATATAAAGCATCATGTGAAGCAACGCCAACGACAGATGGATTCTTTGTAAGAAAGCTAGACTTGACCTTGTTATCTGATTTATGATTGAACTTCTCAAGAGTAGCACAAGTTCCTTGGGGTGCTAGCTTGAACAGATCCTTGAGTTCACTGTTATCGAAGTACCTTGCGGTCGAGGTGTCACTGGACAGTACTACCCTCTTAATTCCATCCTTGTGTACTTGTTTTTCATACATCTTCTCTTCAACTGTTCCGGCAGCGATGAATCGATAAACAGTGACAGGCTTGGTTTGACCAATTCTATAGCATCTGTCTACTGCTTGTGCATCATCTGCAGGATTCCATGAAGGATCATAAATGATAGCTCGATCAGCTCCCGTCAATGTAAGGCCAACGCCGGCAGCTTTAGTTGACAGAATCATAACATCTATACCGCATTCAGGATCATTAAAGCTATCCACACACCGTTGACGATCCTTTTCGGCAGATGAGCCATCAATACGCAGGTATGTAATCGAATCAAGGACTCGTTCAATAATGTCTAACATCTTCGTGCTTTGGGAGAAGATGAGTGCCTTATGGCCAGAACGTTTCAAGCGTTGGATAAGCTCAATGAGAACTTGTAATTTGGCGCTATCCCTCACTAACAAATCTACATCACAGTCTTTGTACTTTGATGAGGCTGCCTTAACGAGTAATGGATGGCCACACAACATCTTCAAATGAGACACGGCAGCTAGTGGTGATGACATTTCTGCATCAAACACCATCTCGTCGGTATAAGCTTCATACATTCGTCGTTGCTTACTAGACAGATCTGTAAACACCACCAATTCCTTCTTCGTTGGCATTGTATCCTCGAACGTTGTCTTCTTTAGTCGTTGGAGAAAGTACGGCTCAAGCACTTGTTTCAGTTTTGCATTCATCTCGGCACTCTTCTTTATCGTCCATGGAGATGCATTGCGTTGTCGACCTTCTTCAATAGGATCTCCATACTTGTTGAGGAAAGTTTTGATTGATCCAAGAAGCTTAGAAGATGTGGCAAAATCAAACAAGGCATGTAACTCTTTCATATTGTTCTGAATTGGTGTACCAGTTAACAGCAACCTACGTGTCTTTGGTGAACGGGACAAGATCTTAACATCCATATGTGTCTTGGTCTTAGAATTCTTGATGATGTGCCCTTGAAGATGCGCGTTTAGTGGTTAACGAAGATGAAGAGAGACAATAGTAACTCATGTTAGTGCATACGGCTTGCAAAGGCAATCAAATGAAGGTACATAAAGGCCAAATGAAGCACACAGATCTCAAATACTTCATATGGAACACATGAATTCACATCATAAAACAAACTAACGACTTTCCTTCGTCCAATACAACGTAGTGCCAATGGTTATCTTCATATGTCTTGGCAATGTTAGTCAAATCAGTAATGTGACTTGAGATAAGTCCGTATGTTGTAACGACAAGTCGAGGGGCATTAACACTACAGCAGAATGCATCGGCAAAGACTCGTTTCCTCTTCTCCTTACCCATATCACTGGTGACGGCATAAACTGAAGCTTTTGGTACACACATATTCTTGAGAATGAGGTTTGCTTCCCTCTCCCAACTTCGAACTACTGACTTTGGGCATACAATTATCGCGTTGTTTATTGTCTTTGCTCTCATCAACGATCCGAGATATGCCAGTGTTTGCATAGTCTTGCCCATCTGTGATTCAGAGGTGCAATGGACAAAGATGAGCATAAAGATACATGTATAATTCAACACACCGAACAGGAGCTACTGACTTACACCCATATCATCTGCAAGGATACCTCCCTTGATCTCATTCTTATACAAACTAGCCATCCACTGCACCCCAATTCGTTGATGTTGGAATAACTTATTATATAATGGTAATGGTAGCCGTATCTTTGGCCACTTGTTTGAATTACCCGAGAGATATAGGTCTCCACTGTTATTTTCATCGAGTTCCCAACATCCACAGGCGTCGAAGCACATCATTACACTATCATCTTGTGATATGTTGTTGTTGTTGTTGTTGGAGTTAGTACTGCTGAAACTAACTTCCTCACCACTGCTACTGTCAAATGAGGAGAAGCCACCATCGCCCCTTCCTGCTCCTTGGAAACTAGGGTCTTCTTCTTTGTCCTCTTCTTCTTCTGATTCACTACTGCTACTGCCTTTGTCGTCAAGGTTAAGCCCTGTCAATCCTTTCCCAAGGTCATTTAACGGTTCGACTTCCTCCTTTTTCTTGGGATTATTTTCTGCCAGGGATTCTACTTCCAATGCATTACTCTTCTCCTCACTTGCCGCCGAACTCTCATCACTATCATCATCAATAACACGTCGTTTATTTGGTGTCTTGGATAACTTTATTACACTTTCATCATCATCAGATTCTTCCAAATTGAGTGTTGACAAGTCAATCTCAATTGGCCCTTCCTCTTCTTCTTCAGCTACCTCATCTAAACTTTTGTTAAATGTTTCATCTGCATCCTCAACATTATCATCATTAGAAGCCTCATCTCCACCATCATCTCCACTACTACTGCTGCTGCTACTACTATCATCTTCATTCAACATGGCCATGTAGGATATACGAAATAAAGACTTTTTACTATTATCAATAGGTAAAACAGTTTCTGCTGCTGAAGGTTTCATACTTGAATAATCCATTGATGTTCGTGTGTTTGGTGTTATATTGGATTGTTTACCATTTGTTGGTGATTTCTGTGCGGACGGTACAGAAGAAGTAGGAAGAGGTGATGATTTCAAAGGTGATACTGATGTACGTAATGGAGATCGAACAGGTGATTGATAAGGTGGAAAAACAGGAGGCGTAGGTGAATAATTTATATCACTTTCAGGTGAACTATCTCCCAAACCATTAAAATTCACACCACTATTCTTATTCTTAGTGACAGTTCCCTGACCTGTTGATGCTACCAAATTAAAATCTTCAACTTCATTATTCATTGTTAATTCAGCTTGGCGGAAACATTCTGATAATCTCATTTTATTACTCTTTGGTTGTTGTTGCTGTATTGGTGAATTAACTTCATACTTGGAATGTACCTTATTACTAAAGATTTGACGCATGGGTGATCTTGATGGACTACGTTTGGGTGATTGATATGGTGGAAAAACAGGAGGCGTGGGTGAATTGACACAATCACTCTCGGGTGAGGAGCTAATCTCTTCATTATAAACTTTCTTTCCATTACCATTGCGGTTTTTAGTAGCTGTACCTTTCACATCATAAATTTCATTGACTATACTAACTTCTGTATTGAGTTTGGTATCAAAATCTTTAAATGCACTTTGGATATGTTCCGAGTTTGGTGGTGGTAGAGGTGATTTAGTATCAGGTGTTGATAATTGTTGCTGATGATTATTACTGTTGTTGTTGTTAAAGGGTGAGACCATAAAGAGAGCCGACTCCGAGTTTGTTGGTGACAGCACCAATGCACGGTTGTTCATATCTGTCGTAGACGGTGATAATATCTCTGTACTATTGGTATCAACCTTTAGCTTTGTGGATGTAGAGTTATCCACGTTGATATTGTTCTCTTTGTCTTCCATCATAAAATAAATTATATTTTGATTTGTTAATTAATTTTGCTCAAACAAATCTAAAACCTTCTATTGCCGCCACAATTTACCTCCCTACGGCCGATATATGCTACCGGTCAATATATCTTTATCGTGCTTGTAATACGGCGATACTTTAATTGATACTGATACTAGCGAGATAGAGCTGTACTTCGATTTGTGCGGCCGTTGGCTTTGTCGAGCGTAAGTTTGAGGTCAATACGTAGACCCCTAAATAAACTAAGGCATCCCCCGTTACATTACTCGTCGGCGGCAGTGCTAGGGCAGTGCTATCACTCTCTCAGCGCCTATTCGCCGATATGGTTCTTTATAACAAAGCACACATACTTGCTTACATTGCAATATTATTCTCACCTCTGTTCACTTCGGCCTTTATATTTCCAATATCATTTACAAATCACAAATCTAAAATCAATTGTGCACCAAAAACAAGCATGTTTGCAACAACTATTAAACGAACAACATCCGATGAACTAATACCACGCGAGGTATTATTTGGTAATCCCGAGAATATTTCACCTACATTATCTCCGGATGGTAAATATTTAGCATATCTGGCACCATCGTAAGTTTTGTTATTTTGTTGAGAGATGTCTTTTTTGCAATGTGAACACATCATGTGCTCCAACTACTCTCTTATAATATTATATATAGACCAAATGATGTAATGAATATCTTCATACGAGATTTAAGTATACCCAATGCATCCAAATTGACAGACAAAATGATAACAAACGAGCCCAAACGTGCTATTCGTTCAGTATCATGGGCATATGATTCATCCACAATCTTTTATATGAATGATAAAGATGGCGATGAGAACTTTCATTTATTTGCTGTTGATGCACTTTCAGCATTTGATACTAATGATGCCATCAACTATTTACCACCCGTGAAGGATTTAACACCGGGTGATGATGTCAAAGCGCAGAATATATTTACAAATTATAGATATCCTGATCAGATATTGGTTGGCAGTTGGCACTAATGAAAGAGATAGTAAGTGTTTTGATATGTATAGAGTATTCTACAAAACTGGTGAAAAGCACTTGGACACAATTAATCCCGGAGATGTCATCGGATGGAAGACTGAGGATGAATCATTTGAGATTAGAGCTGCAACCGTACGAAACTCCGAGGATAGTTCAACTACAATTAGGATTAGAATGTCAGCTGATTTAGTACAAGGTTCAAAAGAAGATACAGAGTGGAAGGATGTATTCCATTTCCCATACGGTGAAGAAGGTGGTTTATTAAACTTCTTTCCCGGTGGTGAGACGGGTTATTTAACATCCTCATTGGATAGAGAAACAACTGCATTACTCAAAGTTGATTTAAAGACCGGTACAACCTTAGAAGAAATATATTCTAATGATAAGTGCAATGTGGGTGGAATTACATTAGAAAAGGATACAAAGGAGTTACGTGCATTAACTTACAACTATGCACGTACTGAACGAGTCTTCTTTGATAAGGAACTTGAGGCGGATCATGACTTTCTCAAATCCAAGGCACCAAACTCAAATGTTGAGGTAGTAGTTGCAAGTCGATCGTTAGATGAAAGTAAGTGGGTAGTATCATATATGCAATCGGATGGTCCAACCTCTTATGTTATCTATGACAAAACATCAAAGACTATTACACCACTGTTTGTGTCTAATCCAAAGCTACTCGATTATAAGTTTGCACCCATGGAAGACGTACGAATCAAAGCCCACGATGGTCTCGAATTGGTAGCCTATTTAACACGAGCAGTTGAGGAAGGACCAAGTCCTCTGATTTTGTTAGTACACGGAGGACCTTGGGCTAGAGACTACTGGGGATTCAGGAAAGTCTTTATTTGTATCGTTTTATCATTTTAACTGTCTTTGCAAATTATATGTACTAACAGAAGTTACTTTCATCTCTCTTCAGGGCACAAGCACAATGGTTTGCAAATCGTGGTTATGCTACACTTCAGGTGAACTATCGTGGCTCGACAGGCTATGGCAAGTCATTCTTGCACAAAGGCGATAAGCAGTGGGGTGTGGGTGACATGCAGCACGACCTGACGTCAGCTGTACAGTGGGCAATTGATGAAGGGATTGCAGACAAGGATAAGATTTGTATCTACGGAGGCAGTTATGGAGGCTATGCTTGTTTAGCTGGCCTAACATTCACGCCAGATATATACTGTTGTGGAGTTGATATTGTTGGTCCAAGCAACATCAAGACACTACTTGATTCCATCCCACCCTACTGGGCACCTCTTAGGAATGGAATGCTACTGAAAATTGGCGATGTTGATAATGATGAAAAGTTTAACAAGAAGATCTCTCCGTTATTCCATGTTGATAAGATCAAATCTCCTCTGTTGATTGGACAGGGTGCCAACGACCCGCGAGTAAAGCAAGCCGAGGCGGATCAGATTGCATTCTCGATGAAAGAGAAGGGTATACCAGTCGAGTATGTTCTGTATCCCGACGAAGGTCATGGCTTTGCCAGACCGGAAAATAGAATTGACTTTAATGGTCGTGCAGAGTTATTCTTGGCCAAACATTTGGGTGGTAGAGCTGAAGAGTTTATCGAGGCCGATGGTGCTAGTGCTCAATTCCCCTTGTTGGAAAAGGAAGAGGTTGAAGATGAGGAGGAGGAGTTTCAAAGAGCCATTTCAGCTGAACGGCTGACTAATGAGATCCTAGGTGATATGTAACCATATTACTTAGCTTCAGTCTACGCGCAGACGGTATCGTTGAGAATCCCAGGGGAGAAAGCTTCAGTGACAATTGCAATACGTACCTGCATAGATCTAGTGGTTATTAGGGGGTTCCTTCCTAAAAGGAGTTTACCAATTATGTAAACATGAAAACACGATTATTACCTATTTGCAAACTTGTTGTTGTACTGTTATTGCCGCCTTCTCCATTCTACTACCGCCGCCTCCGCAAACCAACCATACCCTCTACTATTCAGCTGAATAATCTACTTGATACTTTATCGTCAGTGCAATATACGAGCCTACATTTTAGGATACCATCGAGCCATAAAGTACTCACACTAACACGTGCATTATCTCGTTGGTGTTAGTGTTGTTCTACAGTCTGCAAATACATAGGTGCTATATTATATAAATGTCAGGACCTGACCAATTACGTCATAGAGGAGGAGGTGCATCTAACAATACTAACTTTGATCTACGTTCCAAGATGATGATACAAGATACCATACATGATAATGTTGATGACAATGAATCAATAGCATCAAATTTATCAAGTGGCAGTGCTGGACGACGATATAAACAACAACAGTCACGTGATCGAGGAGAATCGTTAGAGCATATTGATGAAGAACATGGGATATCAAATTATGAATTAAACCGGTCACTGCTACGATCTGATAGTGGTGAAAAGAAGGGCTCATTGAGTAATAAGAAGAATAAGAAACATAAATCATCTACATTAAGTATAGACAATAATAATCACAACAGTAACAGAGATACTACACCAAATAAACAAGATCATAGATCAAAAGCATTATTCTTCAAGACTGCATTCTGGATAACATGTTGGTACTCCACATCACTAGCAACACTCTTCCTAAATAAAATAATATTAAGTAAACCAAACTCATCAGTACATGTACTCGGAATGTGTCAAATGACTACTGCCGCAGTATTGGGTGGGTGGAGTACATTTGGTGGATTAAATTATATACAGAATGTATGTATGAAAGTTTATAGATGTCTAGTACCGGGTGTTGCAATGATTACACATGATAGTGGTTCTGAGATGCTCAATAGTAGTTCACCTACTAAGAAAGAACAAGTTGGTACACCTTCTAAACCAACAGATACAACATCAGGAGTTAGTTTTCACTTTGTACGTGACATGTCAATTGTTGGTATATTACGTGGATTAACAGTAGTATTGGGATTAGTTGCCTTGGAACATGTTCCGGTTTCATTTGTGGAAACAATTAAAAGTACTGCACCGGCATTTACAGTTGTCTTTGCAAAGTTAATATTAAAAGAACGTACAGCCACGCCTGTCATGATGACATTATTACCAATCATCGCTGGATTAATATTATGTTCGGCTTCTGAATTATCATTTGATACCATTGGTTTTGTGGCAGCTGTTTCGAATAATTGTGCCGATTGTGTACAGGAAAGTCCGTGTTGGTATTGTTGTTTCATCATGTGAATTCAAGTTGTTCAATATGAGGTGTGGTCGAGTTGACTACTTCATTTGAACTCCAGTTGCCTTTATTTGATTGCCTTTGCTCAGCCCACATATGCTAACAAAAGTTATGCTTTATCTCTATATCAACTTCATAATTGTGAAACGCGCATCTACTAGAACGTCATGTCTAAACGAATGCTAACACACTTAAAACCAACACAATTACAATTCTATACAAGTGTGGCTGCATTGGCATTACAAGCGCCTTTCGTTCTTCGGGACGCTACCGGGTTGATAAGAGGTTGGTTCCATCATCATCATGCAATGGATGTTAATGGAGAAGCATCATCAGGCATTATAGAACAAGATTATCATATACCAGTAACAGAAGATGACCATGTCAATCCTGATGGATCAAGAACATTATTACAAGATGATGGAATGTCATTGACCAAACTGTTAATAATTGATGCAATATTTTACCATTTACAGAGTGTATCAGCATATTGCACAATGGGATGTATGTCTCCAGTTAGTCAAAGTGTTGCCAATACATTAAAACGAGCGTTATTAGTATGGGCTAGTATATTATACTTTGGTAATCCAGTGACTAATAGTGGTATATTTGGTATAATGATGGTCGTTGGTGGTGTATTTTTGTACAATCATGTTCGAAGGATTTATCAATCGTGATAAGAGGGGTTGCTAAAGATGGCTGAAGAATCACTCAAAGAGTAAACTAACGTGTTCTAGATACGAGTAATCCGCTATGCTGTCTACTCAAAAGCATACCAATTACTCCAATAACCACGATTCATACACTATATAATATTGAATTAATCTGCTCTATTAGTGATGTTCATCCCCAAAAGGAGTTTTTTACAATGAAACATGAAAACTGACTTCCGCTGTCCGCAATGCCAATAGCTTAGTATTGCAATATCATATCGACCACAATACTTACTTTCATATACTAATAACAGAGGAATTAGATCAGCTCTTAACGCTCTTTCGAATAGTGGAGTAGTAAGTCTGTATATTCAATATTGACTGAATAAAAAGGATTTACAAGAAGAAGGTACACATTTGTGTACTTATTCATCTACCTATGACTCAGCAATCATACTATCAAACTATAGCACGATATGCATTTGGTTTCCTGTTAGTCTTTTACGCTGCGTCAATATTCGTATGGCAACATAATCATTTAAAGGCACATCACTCCTATGATCATAATGATACACTTTTGAAATCCAAGGAGGCATTTTATAGAAGAAACAAA
>Ga0075439_13050_pt2 | contig 10035 bp, 8 predicted proteins | sample MintriSingleCell_FD_74264 | JGI IMG/M metagenome (GOLD analysis project Ga0075439, IMG submission 74264) | Marine eukaryotic communities from Monterey Bay, USA to study complex ecological interactions - Minidiscus trioculatus JGI Plate_4_G5... | ecosystem: Environmental > Aquatic > Marine >... | reverse complement strand
GATCAATATCTAGTTTCGATTGTAGTATGAACACAGCTCTTAGCAAGAATGCCAAGCACCCAAGTAAAGGATTGTTGCGTAACCCATCATTCGGGGGTGATACCGCGAAACTCATGCGTTCCAACAGCATGCGTTCGAACAGTGTAGTTCGTTTCCAGGAGAATTGTGAACTACGAACAATAGTGCCATCCGGTAATAATTCCAGCTTTCTTCAGCACCCACTTCAAGAGGATCATCAAGGTCAAGGGGGTAACATCCATGCAGGTTTATTCTCATGGTTACAAGAGGATTCCATGTTCTTAACTGAAGAGAAACTGCACGAGAAGGATATAGCCGATGCTGAGGCCGAGAGGAAACGTCTTGAGGCTCCTCAGCCATTACGGTTTTGGTCCACAGAGGATAATAATGTTGATGGTGGGGTAAGAGTGAGATCACCACAAGGTTTGGCGAATATGACTCAAACAATCTTTGGGAACACTGCGTCTGTCGAATCCCCGCCCTTGGAAGAACTTGATATTCATAATCATCGCCAGAAGAGGATGAGAATGTTCTAAACAATCATTCCACTCCTAAACGGGGATTGTGTATTAGTATTTGTAAAGAGGTTATGTATAGGGTTTTGGACAGAGCATGTAAGTATACCTATATGTTTGTAATAAAATTAAAGATGAATAAGAACACAAATATAAGAATTATAATTTGTTAATCACAAGCCGGAGATAAAGTTTATTAGTTTGTTCCAGGTATTGGAGGTCTTGGTACATCACCACTATTAGTATTGCCAGCACTACCTTCAAGGCATAACTTTTCCTCGCTAAGAACTCTAAACGTCATAAGTGCTACCCGAACATCATTAGTAAAGAATGCCTTATCCATTTGGTCTGATATCGAATCATTAAGTTCTGATAATATACTGCTGCATTCCAATGCCTGTTCAACGGTAAGATTTGATATTGCTACAGATGCATCTTGTTCACCCCCAGACTTTTTCTCCTCATTTTCTTTGTCCTTCTTAATATCCAACATTGCTTGTACTACTTGAGAGATACGTTTGTCACTCCCTTCACCACTATCATTAGTAGAAGAGCCTACTTTTGTATCAGGATTTAGTGCATTCAATAAATCGTATACAACCTTCATCCACTCAATTCGCAGCGCCTTTTCTTCTTTCATTAAATCCCTTCCAGCAGAATTGACAGGACAGTCCTCAACTAACTGGTTCAGCACAGATAATGATATTGAAAGTTCATGTCCACTTTTTACTGCAACAATAAATAACTTTAACACATCAACATATCCCTGAGAAAGTTGGAGACAAGAGTTTAGGAAGGAAACCTCAATCATTTCGGCAATTATTGGTGGTGTTAGTTCCTTCTCCTCTTTTGTTTCAGCTGTAGATTGTTGATTGGCATGCAATACCAAAGATCCATCATATGATGTGTGTTTGATTGCATTAGATTTATTTGATGTTGTAGATCGTTGTTGATTGGCATGTAACATCAAAGATCTATAATAGGATGTATGTTTATTCGCATTAGATTCATATGATGTGTTTAGGTTTGCAACTCGACATCGTAAGCTCGGAGAAAGGAAGGATGTCACTCCTACCAATAAACCGAACCACAATATGATTGATAGTGGTTGTAGACGTACCATGTTATATCAATAGCGATTTGTATGTTGTGATGTGTCATAGAACGACGCCGCCCGAGAGGAGAAAAATAAAAGATACCTCTCCCTTTTATTTCATCCCCCATCTCACTCCATTCAATGACGATGGTGACCTCTTACCAACATCAAAGCCGTAGGGCTATCTCAATACTCTCCATTCTTTTTCTATTTATCGCATTATCATCCGCTACAAAGATATGTCGACCTTATCCACCAATAAAACGACAATCTCTAACAAGCACAGCAATTGCAAGTGCAACATTATTCCCCCGAGGAGGAGCTGCAAAACTTACCACAACCACATCATCTGCCCCAGCTACAACAACAAATACATCATTAATTATATTCAAATCATTTATACAAACTATAATCAATGCTAAATCACATTTATATGCCGCGGCAGTGGCACGATGTGTAAGTATCTTTGGAATGTATCCAGTTGACACTATCAAGACAAGGATGCAAATGAAACAAGGTGATGCATTTCGTATTGCTGGATTGTATAGTGGTGTTACTGGGAGTTTAGTTGGCCAAGTACCTTATGGGTAAGTTTAGTTTAGTTGTATGTTTGTCTTGTGCCAATGTATATGCAAACCTCATACTCACACATCATGTGAATGCTTTTTCACATGCCGACATCATATCACTCTATCTATATTTTCTTAGAGTATTGACATTTGGTTCCTATGAAATCTATAAACAAGCATTACTGAAACGTTTTCCTAATGTCAAGCCTGCATTGATCTATGCATTGTCAGCAATCTTGGGTGATGTGACGGGGAGTGGATGGCTGTGTCCATCAGAAGTAATGAAACAACAATTACAAGCAGGGATTTATCCATCAATGGGGGAGGCTATTAAAGGTATTTGGAAGAAGAATGGATTAGGAGGATTTTATCAAGGCTTTACTGGTGGTTTGGCGCGGTAAGTGCATTGTGGGTATCACTTATCATTCATTACTCTTTTACTCATTAATTACCATACCTTGTTCAACTGTAATCAGTGATGTGCCATTCAGGGTAGCTCAACTAACAACATTTGAGATAACAAAGAATCTTTACCTAAATGCCAAAAGACGCAGACAACCAAATGATAATGATGCATCAATATCACTCTCGGCATTAGATGCAGCAATATGTGGAGGAATCGCAGGCTCGTTCTCTGCGGCTATTACCAATCCACTTGATAGGATCAAAACATTAATGATGACAGATACAACTAACGCGTATGGGGGATCAGTAGTGGCATGTGCATCAAAGATACTGAAAGATGATGGAATTATGGGATTGTTTGCTGGAGTTGTGCCAAGAGTAGTGTACATTGCACCTAGTGTTTGTATCTTCTTCGTAGCGTATGAGGTTGTACAACAGAAGATGAATAAGTCAGACGATTGATGGAATACCTAATATGAGACGGCGTATATTTATATCGCAATATGCTAGAAGAAGAAATGAGAGTACAACACAACTTAAAGTGTTACATTGTTAGACATCTAAGTTACAACTAGTCTTTCTACTTACTCGCCCATTTAACACGAACCGTCACATCTCTCTTCCTTCTTTTTCCAAGTCGACAAAACGCCACCATAGGGCTCGCTAGTGACAGCATACCTGATTCTTTGTCAGTAACAAATCGTGGTGTTACCTTCTTTCTGGGAGATTCATTCTTGGCTTGGGAAGACTTGGAGTTCGTCCTAATAGTTCTTCTTGGCGACTGTTTATTACTTTCAGTAGTCTGCTTCACTTTCTTTTGTTTGGGCGTGTATGATTTCTTGTCGACCATTCTAGGTTTGACCTTGTGATGATGTGATTTCTCAATGGTATCAGGCCCTGTTACTAGTTTTGAGCGCTTTACTCTCCGCATAGACCTCTCGTCATCTTCAATAGATGTTGGCTTTCTCTTGTTGGTCTTTGATGGCGACTGAACTCTTATCGCAGGAGAGTTCCTGATCTTTTTGATTGGTGACTTCTTTTGCCTTGTATGTGGTGTATTTTTGATCTGTTTCTTCTTTACTGGCGCCTTTCTTTGCCTGTTTGACTCTTTCTTCTTCTCAGGTGTCGTCTTGGTATCACATGTAGCATCGTCAAGAGAATGTAAAGCAAATGCCTTCATGAACTTCTTCATCTCTCGTTTGGCATGACGAGTTATTGAGATCTTCTTTCTCCTTGCCAACTCTTTGAGTTCTTGATCTCGTCTACTCTTCTCGTTCAATATCTGTTGCTTGATTACCTCACTTTCCACCTTCTTTACTTTCTTATACTGTTCCTGCTCTTCTCTTGACATATTTCTCCAAGTTCGAACATATTGTATCTTCTCTTCTCTCGTCTTTAATTTGGCAATCTCAGATAGCAGTGGTCTAAGACGACCATAAAGTCTAAAGCTCTTTATAATGCTTTTTGAGTCATTGAAATCACAGTCCCTCTCCAGCTGCTCTACATCGACCTTCTTTGGTTTGGACTTAAACACAACTGATGATAAATAGTGTGGTCTATGATTGATATTGGTCGGCACAGCAGTCGATTGGTGATAGGGTAGTAAGTGTGGTGAAGTATTAGGCAAAGCTGGATACGATTCATAAGTCCAAGGAATTCTGTTAGAAGCCGTATATGAATGAACATGAAAGCGTCTACCAGATATCGTGTTGTTTCGTTCACATATCGTAGAACCAAGAAGATCGTGAGATCTCTCCCAATCCTCATATGACCTTGAAGTAACACCATTGAGATTTGTAGTCTTGAGCTTCATTGCAGCTTTCTGTAATGGTAAGGATGCAGTGAGTGGATATAATGATGACATCTTGACGTGAGGATTGGTATACTTCAATGCTGTCTTGGAAGAATTACCTTTATCGTCACTCAGAAGTCTTGGCAAAGAAGCTCCATCATGTTTTGGTTGGACATGAACAAACGGTGATGTTGGCAGAAGCCTTGAGACCTGTATCGTGTTCCACAGCTCCTGAATACTCATAGAATTACAAGTATCATCATCAGTAAAAGGAGATGTTTCGAGTCGCTCTAGATGAAAGGTATACTGATCACTCCCAACAGAGATCTTTAGATCGCTTTCGGCAGTGATCAAGTTTCCATCATCATCCCAAACTTTAGTTACAAGATCTAGAACAAACAAATGATATAAGCTGAAGATACAAAGCAAGTACATGGTATTATGTATCTCAACACACTAAACTTACACAGTCCATCATAGCGGTAAGATGTCCGACCCCCATCAAACTCTGGCGGAGCATAGCATGATGTTAGATTACTGGATCTGAACACACGAACTGGCTGCCGGCGTGTGTAACTCAAGCACAGTGCACCTGCACCTTGCCTTCGACTAGAAGTGTATCTCAGCCATTGTAGCCCGTCTTCTTCCCGAAGTTGAGGATTCTGACGACTAACAACAAGAGAATCTGCTCCGTATTTGATATTGCCATTTATACCACGCTGGTCTGCTCTGTGTGCACTAACAGAATATAGATATCGTCTACTATATAGTTTACGGCCTTCGTCAACTGAATTTGGATGTCCAAACAACACTGGACTGTTGCCAAGCAGAGAGATGTGAGTGAGTATAAGATTTTTATTGTTATATAGCACACAAACATAACTCACGGAGGTTTCACTCGTAGCTTAGATAGCAGTGGCATAAGACTATTGTTTTCAGTATTTGACTCTTCTGTCTGCGTCTGCTGCTCGGTCTGCATGTCAGTGATTGCTGTACCAGAGTCGACGGATACACAAGCCTCGTTTCCATGCCTAAAAAGCAACACGAATCGATGGGAATTACTTTTCTTCTTTGGCAGACTATGCTCATATCCATTCTGCATGATACCGTCCATGTCATATGCATCGCTTTCTCCAATATCTAATTGTATTTCTTCATCGCCATGTGCAAGTGGCTTTGATCTCTTAGGACGTATATGCACGGGCCTAGGATCACCAGGCGCATCAACCACTACACACAGAACAACGGATTCGCCTGCAAATGAGAATAAAGAGATTGAAGTGAGTATCTCTAGTACCAAAACAATTGCACATGGAAATCACACACTGACCTTGAGTGTCATCTGCATGCCATCCAATTGAATCCTGTCCATCTTCAGCATACGCATACAAGAAGTATCAAGAGAGTTGAGTGTCTAGACCAAGACTTACAGTTCAATAACAATCAAACAAACATACCTCTGTAAACAATCATATCAACACCTATATCCCAGTGATCCATTGGCAAGTTATATCTTTTTGCAAGCTCCCTAGCATACTCTGCAACCTCTGGTACTAAATCTATAGGCAATGCCTTCATATTAATACCATGATACATGTATCCGGTATCACAATGGGCCGCCTTGGATGAAAGCAGCACATGAAACCGCGGCTCGTGAAAGACTTGACTTCGAGTATATTGTCTATATAGCTTACATTGATGCATTGCAGCTGATAATGACTTCTGTTTGTTACTATCTAACATGTTGGGAAACATGCATATCTTGCCTCCTCGGTTAAGATTTATACGGATAGAAGCATCACTAGCACTCGAGTCTGAAACATGAATGTCCTCCCAAGGATCGTAAGCTCCCTTGTGTAGATTGTAACGTCTTATTCGTCCAACCTTTCGACCTCTAGTGGATGGGTCATTTTGCTGAGAAGAAATGATATAGTCAATAGTACTACTTTGAGTTGCTTGAAGATTCTGATTGTTTGTGGCAGATATCATCTTGGATTGGGGATAAGAGTTGCAGCTCATAATTTTTGCATTACTTCTTTCTTTCATCTGAGCCTCTTTCATCATCTGCTCTACTTTTTTCACTTCCATGATACGATTCTTTAATGTGTTCGTTGTGGTTGATAGTCTTGGTTGAAAGCTTTGCTGGTGAATCAATTGATTGCTACTTTGCCCGTTTGTTCTATTGGTGTATGATGGTTGATGCACTATTCTAGTTGTATGGCCTGATCTGACTGTATTTACTGATGATGGAACTGTTCTTCTAGTAGACTTATTAGATGGAAACATATTAACTGCATCTGGAGAAAGCCGCTTTCTTGATCCATCAGCATTCACAACATGTGTATTTTGATGCAAAGTAGATTGATTCATATCATATCTTTGAGGTTGTGTAGCTATATTATCATTTACAATGGAAGCTGTAGACGATGAAGATTTTCCTAATCGATCTATGACCAAATCAGCCGCCATTGCAAGTATATCCAAACTCATATTGTTACCATTTGTTGTTAGAATAGGATTGCTGCTTGTTGCAATATTATGATGCATAGGGAGTTGTCTACTCGGATGAACAGTATGTGGATATTGATACCTTGCTGGTAACATCATATCATCTTCAGCACTATATTGCATTTGTCTGGTTCCAGAAGCAAACCGATTGTGCACTTGGTCAGTACTAGAAGCTGAAAGATGTTGATTGTTCTGAGATGCATAAGAATGCATGCTATTGTTTGTCATATTGCTTGACGATCCATAATGTCTTGCAAATTCACTACTACATAGCTGTAGAATTTGATTAGTATTATCCTCTTGTGACTTCCTGTTCTCCTCTGTTAGTATACGAACAGTTTGCTGTGCTGATGTCAAGATGCTGTTGCTCATATTCATGTTCAATGTCAAGATACTTTGTCTTTGTCAAGATACGAGAGGCTATTTGCCGCTATCCAATTTTGATACCCTATAATCAGAGTTATACAATGCATTATTGCAATCTGTAGACCTCATACCAGCACATACCAACCATATTATACGTAGGTACCATCCAAATCCTAATAGTATATCACATTCTTCACATCAAAACATCGAAAAGCAAGCAAACAAGCTCGCCGGTATCCTTTTTCTTTCATTCGCCACAATCCGCAAGCATGCGCATGATATCTTTTGAGTTGTTGATGGCAGAATAGGAAGTAGAGAGAGCATATTGGCGCCATACCATTGATATATTGCGTCTTTAGGTCAATGATATGTTTGATTAATACGCCGTGACAATAAAACAATATTGAATACAAATTTATAGACTATAGAATGCTTCGGAGGAGTAGAAGGGGAGAAGCAACACCTGATGTGATATCTTCCAGTTCATCGCCATTAGTTGATTTAACACACATCAATTCTGGTGATGATAGTGATAGTGATAGTAATAGCTGCATATGTCTTGGTGATGACGAGCTAGACGGTCAGCCTAGAATCATTACATCTACTGATGGATATCAATCTCTATCTACTCCTTTGATTGCATTAGCAACACTTGGACAGAGACGGAGAAAGGAGGTGAAGGTTACCGTTAAATGGAAACAACCTAGAATAAATGGATATCGACAAAGCAAGCGTATCAAAGTTGCAAAAAGTAGTTGTCAGGTTGATACTGTCAGCCAAGATTCTACGACAGATCAGCAATATTCTCCGTCTGATAAGTTTGGTATTGGAGAAAATGTATTTGCATGGGATCGTGGACATCTCTACAAAGCAAAGGTTCTAAAGTCTAAAGATGTAAATGATGAAATGAAATACTACATTCATTATTCGGGATATAAGAAAGGTCATCGTAGGTGGTTGACTGCACACGAACTGATTCAGGTAGCTCCAGCGAGTCAAAAGTTTTATGATGATCAAATGGCCTTGACAGAAGATGTGAATCTAGATGCAGAAAGCAACAACACCAAGAATACTCCCAGTATGAGTAAAACAACTCAAGCATTGTCTACAAAGAAATCTCAGGCTAAACCTCAGCCAGATACCATAACATCAAAGCACTCCACTGTTGAAGAGGAAAGCTATGACGAAGATGACTACAAAAGCTTACACCAACGATATCTAATGCCACGAATACGAGAGAAGGTTGAATTACCGGGCGGCAGGATGCTGAGAAGACAATGCAAAGGAAGAATGATTGATCAGAAGAACTCGAAAGGGTTTCGTCTGCTTAGAACTAAGGTTGATAGTCTATTGAAGAAGAATCGTCATGGTGAAGTGTATCGATTGCTATGTCAACTGAGAAACTGGGAGTTAGATCCAAGACGGATACCAGCAGTGTTCGAGGAGTGTGGAGACGAGGCCGTAAAAGAAGTTCTAGATCTTACGAAAGAGGAAGATACATGTATCGACGTGGATGATTATATCATGGACGTTTTACTTCCGTCTCATACACCAAGTAGCACTTCATTGCCTGAATGTCCAACATCTGGTGTAGTGCAAGTCCAACCACGTCGAGTTTCCCCCGATCAGAGCACGAAAGCGTCATCGGGTAACAATGATAACCAAGGGTTGAATTTGAAGGTTCGTGTGAAGAGGGAAAGAACTAACCAACCAGTTATCAGGAAGAAGAGGAGAAGGCCTAATCCAGTGAACAAGAAGAACAAAGGTAGAGCATCGAACAACAAGCCTAACCTTCAAGCTTCTAGTCAGAAGATTCATCTGACTTATGGTGCATTAGAAGAAGTGGAATCATTTGTATATTCGGTCATGGAGACTGTAAGCAAGAATGGTAAGGCAAACAATAGTAAAGGTTTGCTTTCTACTTCAACTCGCACTTCGAGACCAAGACAAACTACATCGACCAATCCTCAAGGTATTGATTTATATTCGAAGAACATTAAATGGGATGACATTCCCAAGCCACCAGGACAGTTGACGATTGACGAGTGTCGTCGGTTTTATGTCAATGGAGGAGCAAAACGACATGCCCTGCTCCAAGGTAGGAACAACCTGCAGCTTACTACCCCTCTGCATCAACAGAGCCTACTAGCGCAACACAATATGAGATTACAACAGTATACCACTCAGCCAAGACAGCAGTTCCTTCCGCCTCCCAACACTCATCCTCGTCAACAGAGTTTGCAGCACAATATGATGCTACCACAGTATACGAGTCCTTCTCATCAACAGAATGCAAATCCTCATCAACGAGATTATAGTTTACTTGCACAACAAATGCTGTTTCAAATGATTGATGGTGTATCCATGCCTTCACAACATATTGGACCACAACATGTGTCTCTTCCCAATGTACCATTAAATGACACAATGAGACCACATATTGTTACACCAGATACAAAACAAAAGTCTTCCCGGAAGCAGAAGAAGCGTAAACTCCCAACCGATAATACTAGAAAGAAGCTGTATCCTTCTAAGGCGGAGACACGACATCGCTTACTTATCAAGGGTTTTGGCTTTCCTCCTTGTCAGAAAGATGAAGCAGAAGAGACGAGATCATCAACATTAAACAGGATCTCCAAAAGAGAGCAGAAGCTTGATACATTCCATCCTCCAACTAACAAGAAGGTCAGAAACCGTCCAAATTTGACACCTACTTTCAATATCTTGCCTCATACACGAATGCTTGCGCCTCCTAAGCCAATTATA
>Ga0075439_10542_pt1 | contig 10037 bp, 7 predicted proteins | sample MintriSingleCell_FD_74264 | JGI IMG/M metagenome (GOLD analysis project Ga0075439, IMG submission 74264) | Marine eukaryotic communities from Monterey Bay, USA to study complex ecological interactions - Minidiscus trioculatus JGI Plate_4_G5... | ecosystem: Environmental > Aquatic > Marine >... | reverse complement strand
TCAGGTAGCTCGTCATATCCCTCACCTTCTTCATCCTCTACTCGTAAATCGGGAGCATCAAAGTTTAATACAATATCTCCTCCCTCCTCCTCTTCTTCGCCCTCTTCCTCTTCTCCACCGCCAATATCAAACCGTGTCTGTGATAACGAATTCAACTCACCCAAAATTTCTTCATTCTGTTCCTCAAGATGAAGTTCTTCCGCGAAGAGTGTGTTTAATTCTTCAATCTCTTCTGCTGCCAATGTACTCTCGGCGGAGACGGAAACAACATTATTTGTTAGGGATAGTGCTGCTGCTAATGCTAGATTGAGCTTCATTGTTTTTATATTTGATTTAGCGTATAGTGGTATAGATGGTAGTTGTGGACGACGACTCTATTGTTATTTGCAATGACGATCCGAATATATATCTTTGTTGATATGGTTAGGTATATGATAAACGCTACTAATAAGTAAATAATGACAACTCCATTTAGCCTTGCTAAGCCGTGTACTAACATACTCACCTTATCAAGTATTCCGTTGGTCAAAGTAAGTCTGATAATATGGTGCCGTTTATCTCTACTAATAACATTTTTCATCGTTCATTTTGATGTGCCCTCTTCCAATTTTTCCAAAAAGGATACCGTCAAATTGGTATCCTACTAGTACTATGCACGCATGCCATCAACAGCGCAAATTCATATCATCTCCTCTAAAGACAGCGGTATATCACAAAGTATATAGTATTATAATACGGTGTATTGAATCAGGGTGGCCAGTGGTTATTGTATTTTATAGTAGTATCTTTATCGGCGAGTTATCATTGGTTTATTTTACTAATATCACAAGAATTGATATCAAGCAATACCCACGAGAAGAGAGATAGTAGCAGTCGGCGGCATCTTCTAAGACTGTGGCATATCAAAAGAGTATAGTATATTACTGGCACATTATTGAATCAGGGGTTTGTTATATCAGAAGTAGTATCTTTATCTCGTGGCCGAGAAATTTTAACACTTTTAGAACACATCATATGTACAATAACACAAAAGCAATATGTCATCATCAAATACTGATACCGATACTATAACAACAACGTGTGCTGCATGCGGTAAAGTGGGTAATATTGAAGATATGAACGTATGCAACAAGTGCAAATCAGTAAAGTATTGCAATGCGGCTTGCAAAAAGAAACACCGACACAAACATAAAAAGGCCTGTGAGAGAAGAGTGGCGGAGCTACATGATGAACAATTATTCAAAGAAGTTGAGCCCGAGGAGTGTCCACTCTGTTTACAAATCCTACCAATTGAGAATGATGCAGTGACCTTCGAAACTTGCTGTGGGAAGCTCATATGCAATGGTTGTGTTTATGCTATGCAGATGAGTGAAAAAGTAGATTTATGTGCATTCTGTAGAACGCCCTCTGCAAGTTCTGAGGAAGATAATATCAAAAGAGCTAAGAAACTAATTGACAAAGGAAATGGTCGTGCGTATGTTTTTCTTGCCGGGGTGTATGCAGATGGAATGAATAGGGTGCCACAAGACCGTCAAAGAGCTAATGAGTTATATCTTAAGGGAGGAGAGCGTGGATGTGCTGATGGATATTACAACTTGGGTAATTCCTATCATGAAGGTTGGGGTGCGGAAAGGGATAAGAGGAAAGCCAAAGATTACTACGAACTGGCAGCTATGATGGGGAGTGTGCCTGCAAGGAGAAATCTAGGTGTATTAGAGGGACAGGCTGGTAATCACCAACGGGCAACCAAGCACTTAAAAATTGCAGCGAGGTCTGGTCATGAAGAGTCTTTAGAGACAGTCAAGGAATATTTCAGGCATGGTTTAGTTACAAAAGATGACTATGCAAGTACTCTACGTGCCTATCAAAATATTCAAGATGAAATGAAGAGCGACAAAAGGGACAAAGCAGCTAGAATGCAGGATGCAGGATACTGACGCAGTCTCTTCTCACCTTGATCCATACTACAGATAGCGTAAGCACAGAGGATGTCCAACGGGTTCTCTTTAAAGAGCAAGAGACTACTAATAGATGATGTATAGATGAATGTGCATAGGTGATGAGTTTGTTTATAGGAGATGATAAAAGCTAAGCCCATTTACTGTTAATTGAGTATCATCTATCTATCATCTTCTACATTGAATATACTTCGTTTTGGAAAGTTGCATACATCAACGAACCATCGTCTTGCAAATGTAATGACTAGCACTGGTCGATGTCTCCTACAACCGTCGTCGGCTCTTCTTTCTTCTTCTGTTGAAGTGGACTCTTTGGCATCATTATCATCCACACTATCATCACCAGTAGCTGATTCATGAGTAACAACATCACTCAGATTAGCTCTACCCCGATGCAATATCCTATAATCAAACATTAATGCATCACCCATTTGCAACTCTGGCGTTACAGGTGATCGTAATGTCTTTCGTGCCTTGGCAAGTAACATCATTGATGTCAAGTTTCTTGTATGATAATGTGTACCCGGTCGTAATTCCGTTGGTCCCATTGATAGTGGCACGTCTACCAATGGTATGAAGACATTGAAGACATGACATGGTTCATGTTTGGTGAGGGATGTGTGACCTCCGTCAGCATGCCATGATTGTGTTGGACAGCCTGGTGTTGCCACGAGGAGTGATAGGTTGCATATATAATAGTCACCTTGATGTTGCTGTAAGTTGTTATCAGTCTGCTTATTAGTTGATGCAGAGATATCGTTATCATTATCAGCCGTATCATTCGAGGCAGGTGATGATGAAGAAGAAGAAGGATAGATGGCACCAACCAACTTCATAAACCGCGTCACATTTGCTTGATCCATTGGATATTGATGTTCGTGCTCTTTGCTGCAACTCTTACTAACCCCATCGCTGATACTACTCATACTACTACTTGACGGATGCTTTATCCACTCAAGCAGTTGCTTTAAGTAGCTCTTCTCCTCCTGCTTCTCATTGCAGTAACTGCCATTGCTCTTGTTTGAACCACCCACATCATTCCTTGTATCTATACACTGATCTTCCTTAACACTATCCAACAACTTGGTACTCATTAACCACTTTCCTCCATAATCAGCAGTCTCATTAGATCTATCTATTACTTCATTTTCTTGATGTTCACATAATCTATTTTGTTGATAATGTTGTGGCAACTCATCAATTAGCAATGCCATTTCATATCGACCGGGAGATCTCATTACCAATTCTCTATATCCATTCTTTAGGCCTACGCCTAGTGGATATTCATATTCTGTTGTTGATGATGATGTATCTCCTGCTGTTTGTTGATGATCTGTAGTAGTTGATGTTTGCTTATGTTTTCTATAACTTGAGCTAAAATCAACATCACCTCTAAGCAGTAGCAATTCTAACACGCCATGAAATATATCCATACATTCATTATGCAATCCAATTGTAAATTGTGGTGTTAGTAATGATGATAATGTTAGGAAACCATCAGTATGAAAGTTATCTACCAAGTCTGAGAGTTGTTCATATGATGTGTCATTTTTTGATGATTGATCGAATGAGCGGCTCATTGAGTCGATTTCATGTGAGCTACTGTATAAATCAGCGGTATTAGTAGAAGAAATATCATTTAATGAATGGAATGTCCATCCACTCCTATTGCAATGCATACTAGATAAAAGCCGCGCCGTGCCGATAGGAGATTTGATATAAATTGAGAATCAATACACGTGTAAGCATTTCCCTTCCGTGACTGTCGAGTCATGAATAGCCAAAGTATTATGTAGACAGAGCTGGTTTTGCGGCTATAAGGTATATCCAACGATAGCTGAGTATTGCAATATACGAGTTGATAATATTTATATATGAGTATTAGTATTACACACTCGTTATACGGCGCGGTATATAAAAGTGAGCATATCATATGAACAACACAGCAATGAAATCCTGTTGATTTGGTATGGGTTTGGTCAAAAGTCCTGCCATATCCATAATGTGGTACTCATGGGTTTGGCCATATCCATAGAGGAAATACTAAATGCATCATAGACTCGCTAAAAACCAAACCCATACCAATTAGAGAAGAATCGGCCAAACTGGAGAAGAGTGGTATACCAATCCCATAGATTAGCGATATACAGTAACCATACCAAATCCATATCACTAATTCTGAGATCAGTAGTATACACGGTATCCTTTGTATGGATATGGTCTATTCCATTGCAATCATATCGTTGGTTGTTTATCTATTGCTACTTTACGCTTAGACTTCTATCTATATATTGATAACGATGATGATTGCACTTCTGTTCTACGAACACATCTCTTCTCTATCGATCCCCAAAACCTCTGACATATCTGATATCTTCACATTATCGTATGTTGAGATTATTCTTCTTCTACTCACATCACCACATAATAGCAACCGTCAGCAAATAGATTGCACCATACAATATCATGAAGCATCACGTCCCTTCATATCATCATACCAAAGAGTAGACACTAGTACATACCAAAGAGTAGACACGCTACTAGTTCGTCTCGTCTTAATCTATCTTGACACTCACTAATCGAAGCTGCACATCAACCTACATCAACTACTACATCAACACTCTTCGCCGTTATCATTCGTTGCCGATTGCCGGTGATTGTCCCTCTCGTCCGATCGATGCATCATACACAGGATCATCATTGATTAAGGTGTATGGAGGTGATGTGTAGAACTAAAGAAGGTGATGTTGTTGTGGTTGTGATGATTGAATAATGAGATCAGCCTCCTCTCTGGCCGCTTGCCGATTGACGCAGAGGCGACGGCACGGCGGTCGACTAAGAGATTGTTGTTGTTATTGATATTGCAATAGGATAGATGATTGACGGACGCTCTTCTACATTGGATCGATACGATATTAAATCTCTGGTAGTTGTTTGTTGTTATTTTCAAAGTATGTACTTAGTGATTTTATGAGCAGAGTTACTTAGTAAATTTTGTCAGTGTACATTAAGCGAAATCATACATAACGGCAACTTTCTCGTTTATTCTATGGATTTGGTATGTTATAGTATGGATACGACGTTTTCAGTATCCTACTATGGTTTTGGCATGGAATTAGCTAAAAATTTAAGCCGTATTGTAGAGAAGTACAAAAAAAGAACCAAATATGGATTTGGCTGTGGATTTGGTAAGCTGTATGGATTTGGTATGGATTAACTCTGTCACATCGACCAAACCCATACCAAACGCACAGGATTTCATTGCTGTGAATAAAAAAATGACACTTGAAAATAATAAAGACGGTGCACCTGAACTTCATGTCAATTCTAGTAATGATATCAATAATAGTAGTAGTATCGATGCCGTAACAGAGGATTTCAATAGTATATCGATATTGGAGGATAATATGTCTGCATGTGCTTGTTGTGGTAAGGAGGGTAATAGTGATGAAATGAATACATGCAACAAATGTAAAATGGTTAAATATTGCAATGCCGCCTGCAAAAAGAAACATAGATCAAAGCACAAGAAAAAGTGTGAGAGAAGAGTGGCAGAGATATTTGATGAACAATTGTTCAAAGAGCCTCCGTCGCCAGAAGAATGTCCAATCTGTATGATACCTCTACCACATATTAGTGAGAGCCCATCGGATTTCCAAACATGTTGTGGGAAGCGTATCTGCAATGGCTGCATTTATGCAATGGAGATGAGTGAAGGAGAAGATCTTTGTGCATTCTGTAGGACTCCAACAACAACTTCTAATGAGAAGAACGTAAAAAGAGTTAAAAAGCTCATGGATAAAGGTAATGCTATGGGTTATAATTTACTTGCTGGGGCATATGACTTGGGAGAAAGAGGATTACCACGAGATGAGAGGAAGGCTAATGAGTTATGGCTAAAGGCAGGGGAACTTGGATGTGCAATGGCATATTACAACTTGGCAGAGTCATACAATCGAGGAGCGGGTGTAGAAATTGACAAGAACAAAGCAAAGCACTATTGGGAACTTGCAGCAATGAATGGGCATATATTGGCAAGGATTGATCTTGGTTACTTAGAGTTAGAGGCAGACAACTTTGATCAGGCTCTCAAGCATTGGATAATTGCAGCAAAAGCTGGTCATGAGGACTCTTTGGACAACGTCACGAAAGTTTTTAAAGGGGGGGTGATTTCCAAAGATGAATATGAAGCTACCCTCCGGGCTCACCACGAGAGACGAATGGAAATGAAGAGTGATACAAGGGATAAGGCTGCTGAAGAGGAACGATTAGCTCGTCAGCATTAAAGTAAAAAAACAAACTCAAACAAGTTAACACTTTGTTATATTTACTAAATATTACACTTCATTCATTGATATGATTATAATTAGACATTCTGTTATGTCGGTTGGAAAAAACAAGTGGTGGATTAATATAACCGTAATAGACACTATAATAACAAGTTTTATTCTGCAAGAAATTGAGTAAATTGGTTTCTTTTCATTCACCAGGAAACAAGCCAGATTCCATTGCTTTGGCCCTCTCATCGCTCTTCAATTCTTTTTGTCGCTCATGATAAGCTCGAAGAGCATTTGCATATTCATCTTTTGTCACAATCCCTACCTCGAATCCTTCCTTCACTTTGTCCAAAGATAACTTGTATCCAGACTTAGCTGCAATCATATAGTGCTTGAATGCCCGGTGATGATTACCAGCCTGCCCCTCTAAGCAACCAAGATTATTTCTTGCATGTAAACATCCACCTATGGCTGCAAGCTCATAGTAATGTTTTGCTTTCATCTTATCCACTTCTACACCAACTCCATCATCATAATAATATCCCACATTGTAATATCCTTCGGCACATCCGAGCTCCCCTGCCTTGAGGAATAGCTCACCAGCCTTTTGAAAGTCTTGTTCCATACCAATAATTCCCCGTGCATAACACCCTCCGAGAGAAGCGAATGCCTCGGCGTTATCTTTATCCATTTGGGTCTGTATTCGTTTGATCTCATCTGCATACGAAGTTGACTTAGGTAACCGACAGAATGGACAAAGATTCTTTCTCTCACTCATATTCATTGCATATATACAACCGCTGCATATAACTTTACCACAGCATGTTTTAAATGTCTTCTCACCTGACTCCATTGGTAGAGAAAGCATGCAGATTGGGCACTCTTCGGGCTCGATCTCTTTAAATAACTGTTCATCATATAACTCAGCAACTCTTCTCTCACATGCCTTCTTATGCTTCTTTCGGTGCTTCTTTTTGCATGCCGCATTGCAATATTTAACCATCTTGCATTTGTTGCAATTATTCATATCATCACTATTACCCTCCTTGCCACACGCGGCACACTCAGTTGTAGATTCCATGATATTAGTAGATATATTATTACTAACTGATATATTCACTCTATTCATAACCTCAGCTACGGCATCAATATCATCGATACTACTACTACTAGTAGGCTGATTGTCATCTTGCTGTTTAGCACCGTCATTTTTATTACAAATCATTTGTTCATTTCATACCGCCGTATCCAACAATGACTACACTGAACAATATATTACTGACAAACTAATACTACTTGGTCGTTGTGTATATCGTGCGGGGATTGATCATATACCTCGTGAATAAGATCTGATGGTGATGTTGAATATTCAATATCTTTTATGATGTGTATATTTTGTGATCTGGTATCCTCACAGATAATGACCGTGATCGTTACGTCTAGTTATTGTATTACCAAATACACGATAAATGCAACAGTAACTGCTTATGATATTCTCTTCCTTCGAGTCTACGCTCTTTATAATATTGCCGCCCTACAATAATCTCCTCCTCGCTGCTCTCTCTGTCAATTTTTCAGAACAAATCACAGAGTCACACCAATTGAAAGATCCTACAACTATGAGTATTGTTCATTGTTGCCGATTGTTGCCTTTGATAGCTGTTGATAGCTAGCTCATGGGTTTAAGTCGAATCTTATTAAGTAGATAATATTTGATGTGATGATTGGTTGATGCAATCTTTTTCGTGTCGTCATTTTTTCAGTTTTAGTATCGTAACAAGCAGCCATCAACAATTACAATCATCGATGTCTATCTCTTCTAGTAGCGGCGGCGGTGACTATAAAGAAATACAAAGCGGTCATAACAACATATATTATCGGCGTCAATAGAAGTGTTAGTTATTGTTGGTCGGTAAATTTCTTACATTCTTAAATTTTGGAGAACACATCAACTGTTTAACCTTATGCACAAAAACAAAACATGGAAACATCAACTACGTGTGCAAATTGCGGTAAGGGTGAGGAGGAGAGTGGTAATCTCAAATCATGTGTAGCATGTAAGATGGTTAAATATTGCAATAGAGACTGTCAAATTGCTCACCGTCCACAGCATAAAAAGGCATGTAAGAAACGAGCGGCCGAGTTACATGATGAGAAGTTATTCAAAGAGGTAGAGCCAGATGAATGTCCTATATGTCTGCTACCCATGCCAATTAGCAGCGATGATACAACCATTGAATCGTGTTGTGGGAAACGAATCTGCAACGGATGCGTTTATGCAATGAATATGAGTGAAGGAGGAGCAGATTTATGTGCATTCTGTAGGACACCAACGATAAAATCCGATGAAGAGGAAATCGAACGGACTAAGAAACTAATTGATAAGGGTAACGTCGAAGCATTTTTGTTACTTGCAGGATATTATATCCATGGAAGTAGAGGATTAGCACAAGATTATCAAAAGGCTCATGACTTAATGATAAAAGCAGGTGAGTTGGGATGTGCTTCGGGATATTACAACTTGGGCGTTGCATATGACGAGGGAAGAGGCGTGGAAGTGAATATGAAGAAGGCTAAATATTACTGGGAATTAGCAGCTATGAATGGTAGTGTAAACGCAAGGCATAATCTTGGCTGCATTGAAGGAAGATCTGGCAATCATCATCGAGCATACAAACACTACATGATTGCAGCAAAAGCTGGGGATACGCCATCTTTGGATTATGTTAAGAAAGGATTTATGGCTATGGCTGGTTTTGTGACAAAAGACGAATATGCAAACACTCTTCTGGCGCATCAAGCAAGGCAAGAGGAAATGAAGAGTGATGCAAGAGAGAAAGCTCGAGTATCTACTGGTATTTTTATACGCTAATGGACGGCAGCTGAAAGTTAAAGCACAGCATCTTTTTTATATTACCCAAAAACAATCCAATGCTTGTATATAGATTTAAGATTGGTTAGATGTTAGTGAAGGAGGAAACTAGTTTCCAGTTTATGTTGGTAAGAAGCAAGCGATAGAAAGAAATGGGGCTGGTCAATCGGAATCAAATATACCTATAAGGATTAGCCGAACTAATCAACTGTACATTTAGTATGAGTTATGAAATTAATATCTAGAACGAGTTCCTCATCAAGTGTTCACCGAATGTTCTCAAGACCATACATACCTTCTAGTTGCTATTATTTCAGTAGCTTTATCCCTTGCTTCACTCTTTGCAGCATCATTTGCCTTTTGATGTGCCCGAAGGGTACTTGCATATTCATCTTTTGTTATTTCCCTATTCATATAACCTTTCTTAATCATAGCCAAAGAATCTTTGCAACCAACTCTTGCTGCAATTATCCAGTGTTTTATTGCCCGTTCAACTTTGCCGGACTGTCCTTCTAAGCAACCTAGGTTGTACCTTGCAAGTACATCCCCACCAATTGCAGCAAGCTCAAAGTAATATTTAGCCTTCTTCAGATCCACGTCTACCCCCTTACCAACAAGATAGAAAGTACCTAGGTTGTAATATGCCATAGCACATCCTAGCTCTCCTGCCTTGAGTAATAACTCATTAGCTTTTTGATAGTCTTGTGGCACCCCTAATCCAAATATGTATGAAGACGAAAGTACACTAAATGCCTCAACATTTCCTTTGTTCCCTAACTGCTCCAATCTCATTTTTTGGTGATAGTTCTCTACAAAATGGGCAAAGGTATTCGCCTGAATCTCCTCCTATTTCATCTTTTTTCATAGCGTAAACGCAGCCACCACAAATGGTTTTACCACAGCAAGATCTGAATATAGTACCCGACTCTC
>Ga0075439_11863_pt1 | contig 10065 bp, 6 predicted proteins | sample MintriSingleCell_FD_74264 | JGI IMG/M metagenome (GOLD analysis project Ga0075439, IMG submission 74264) | Marine eukaryotic communities from Monterey Bay, USA to study complex ecological interactions - Minidiscus trioculatus JGI Plate_4_G5... | ecosystem: Environmental > Aquatic > Marine >... | reverse complement strand
TTCAAATCTTCCTTCCTCACTCCATTACTAACCTCGTGTTCTTTCATCTTAGTTGCAAATTCAAGTGCTGTTAATTCAATACACTTTACACTCTTTCGTGGATTTGAGTAATGTCGAAATCTTGATGAACCTCGAACATTTGGATTAGCACCAGCTGATAATAAGTATTTGACAACTGTATGCATGCCCCTAGCCGAAGCAACAATCAAGGGATAGAGTTCATTTCCGGTACTTGATGACAAGCATTTGCCCACTTCTCCTTGCGCATGAGATGTTTCATATACTGGTGATATTGTAGAAGAAGAACCTATCCCTACTTCAGCACTGGGTATATTTGTATCAGCACCATGTTCTTCTATCAGTAACTTGACACATTTCAATATAACTGATTCATTAACATATCTCGCACGTGTCACCTCTACTAAGAACGTCCCCCCTGTACGTACTCTTCTATTGATTGCTATAGGTTCATACTCTTTTAGTAATTTTTTCAACAATGATAACGTTAATGGCTTCTTTGATGAGTGTACATGCTCCTGCAATTCTAAAACCGCTGATTCATTTCTTGATAATAGTAAATTGTAAGAATGTATATATCGTTCTTTGGCAGTAGCAGGACGTAGCCTTCTACTTCGTTTGCATGGTCTCTTTGTCTGAAGTTTATTCGGTAGTACCAACTCTACTTTTTCATCATTATCACTATTAGACTTGTAATAGTCACAAGATAAATCATTTATTGCTAAATCCCACAACTCGGTCTTTGCATCTATTTCTTGTCGCCATTGTTTTGATAAAGGCCGTAGCTGATGACAAATACAAGGCCCAATTAGAGATGGAGATCGGGCCACGTATTTGAAAATGTTATGGGTAATCTCATCTGGTAACTGTATAAGGTTCATTATTAATTATTAGCTGTATCACACTACGATATTGTTGATTCCTTAACACACTGACACTGATTGATGTATCACTATCTAATGTAACTTTGTGGCAGTAAACTACTGTGATGGTGTAACAGCGCCGAGTACTGCACTAGCATAATATGGATATCTGCTGGATAATATGTGTCGTCAGGAGTATACAACAACGATACTGCAATATACCTATATTCCCAACCAAACGTATGGTATGGGGTACGACTAAATTTGTTGGTCGTTAGTTGAGGTCAATACGTAGACTAACTTTATGACTTTGGACTTTGACAGAACTCCCTCAAACTATGGACAAACAATAAATACCTCGCTCCGCTCCATTACTACTAATATATACAAAGTGCAAACCTTCAACGGACGTTACATACTTGCGGTGACCTCTTATGTGATTAAGTGTATAGTTTCAATATACAGATCAGCGAAGGCATTTTTGTCTTGTAGTACTTCAATTGCAAATCTAAGTTTGTGTTAAGTATTGATAGTTTTCGTATCAATATATTATAAAGATGGGAAGTAGTAATAGCAAAAGCAAAACCAAGCAAACACCAATCAAGAAAGGTGGTGAAATCACACCTATCGATAGGGCCACACTAGATCTTAAAATATCTCGTGATAAACTCTCAAAGTATAGAAAGAAGCTTGCATTAGACTCTGATAAACTGGCCACACGTGCAAAAGCACTTCATGCCGAGGGTAAAACAAAGAATGCTCTCCAACTAATGAGATTAAGAAAGTATAAACTAGCCGAAGCAGATAGAGTAGAAGAACAGCTGTTAACGGTATTGCAAATGGTAGATAAGATATCAGAGAAACAGAATGAGGCAGAAGTTATATTAGCAATGAAATCGGGTAAAAATGCATTAAAGATGATGCATGATAATATGGGTATTGACAATGTATTAGATTTAATAGACGATATTAGAGATCAGAATGAAACTGAACAAAGAATAAATGAGGTTTTGGGTCAAGAGGGATTGATGGTTATGGAAGACTTGGGTGAGGAAGATATACTGGCCGAGTTGGAACAATTAGAAGAAGAAGTACGACAAGAGGAAGAACAACAACAGCAAAAGAAGGAAGGAGACATGGTATTGCCAAATGTACCCGAGAAACCATTACCTTCTGTACAGCAACAACCAACAACTTCTGTATCATTAAATGACGAAACAAAGGTGGCAGTTGCATCATGATAATATCTACATTTGGATATTAGTATTGTATATGCATCATTGAGTATTAGCTCAGTTTTGAACAGTTGATGTAGATAGTGTATATGTATATGTAAGACATTATTTCATTAGTTAGCTATTCGATCTTTTTGCAGACAGCTCAATTCATATCACTCTATCATCCAGGTATCTATTGGCCTTGTATTGTCACTGAATCAAGGAGTATATCATCTACACTGTCGTCTCCTTCGATTCTAAAGCTCACTTTCAAACTATGAGCATTCAAAGCTGTTACAAACTCGAATGACTTGTCATTATACCAAACATGATTCTGGAAGGAATGTAAACTACTCCAACACTTCTCGCCTGTTTCGGCTCCGTCATTAATCTCATATTCTATACAAAAGTCATCCGAGTGTTCCATCTCAATAGCATAGAAGGAAAAGTTTACCTTGAACTTGTTGTAGGGAGCATTTTCTAATGTGATTGGGTTGGATTTCAATGTCGATACTCCATTCTCTCCTCCAGCAATACGAACTACCCCAGCTCTATTCTTTGCAGTGAGGTAGTGACTTGCATCATTACCATGTTGATTGAACAATCCAAACCCCGTATCAAATTCTTCTTGCAATATTGTTGTCCAAGCATCATCTTCTGTGGTGGATTGAGTCTTTGTAGTAGTATCTATAGTCCTTGAAACAGCAATGCTACTTGTCTCATCACAATTGAACGAGGCTGGAGGATTAGCACTTCCTTCACAAACATTTGTCTTGATCCAATCGTATTGTGCTGAAATTCTGGAGTATACGCCTGGGAAGTCATTATGAGCACACCCGATACCCCAGCTCACAACACCCACTTGGATATCGGGCTGATCAGAACTAGTCTTGATTACCAATGGTCCTCCACTATCTCCTTGACAGCTATCCAAATCTTTCTCATTCTCAGCACACAACATATTGTCTGTGATTTGGCCGTGGTAGTCAAACTCCCACCCTGCCTCGGTACTCTTACTTTGTTCACATTCTTCATTCGTCATGGGCGTTACTTCAACTTCTAATAGTTCAGTGGCAAGTTCCTTTACATCTTGTGCCTTGACGGTATCTCCCCATCCCATGACAGTAACATCGACACCCGAGGATACAACATCTGGACTGACAGTCACAAGATCAACCTTGGAAGTTACAGGACGTTCGAGGAATATCAACATGAAATCATTATCTGTAGTATCAGCATCATACTCTGGATGCATCATTTCAACCTTGACTGATAATTCCTCATAACCGTCGGTGTCTTGCAAATTATGTCGACCAATAAACGCCGTGTATTCACCCCCACCACAATGAGCAGCACTCAGCACTACATCGGGTGCAATAAGTGATCCTCCACAGAAGTGACCAACGTCATCTTCAAGTGATACGGCATAGGAGTATCGTCCCTCCACTGCCTTGATACCATTGATGATACGTTTTTGCAAATCTCTATCATACTCATCATCGCCACCAGCTACTATCAATGATCGATCGACATTATTGTTACTACTAGTACCACGTAGAGATGATGTAGAAGAAGTTGTTGCAACTACACATAGTTGAGAGAATACCAGGGCTTTGTATAGACTATTCATGATGTACGACTGTTGTTTGTTGTGTTGTTGGATTGTTGTCGAGTTTATGGAGATGAGCTTGAGATAAAATTATGGGATCGATTATTAGTCCAGCTCTTTTGCTATGTGTGTCAAAGCAAATTATGAGACGAATAAGACTGAGTATATCGCCCTCTGAGTAAGCTATATTGTGTGATCAATGAGTAGAAGTAAGCATGTTACGTTGTATTTGTTGCAAAAGAAGTGTGTTTGTTGTTGTGGTCTTGCTTCTTGTTTCTGGGTACCGCGAGAAATTCGCCATATGGTTGATGCTTGTGCGTGTTGATGGCTGATGCATCTATGGACGAAAGGTGTTGATTAGATTGTGGCAGAGAGCATAATAGATCTTGACACAACAATAAATTCAAAAAGATATGTACAGAAATGATGGGAGGATATTATCAAACCTATTCCTTCTTTGTACATTGAAACCTGCATTATCACTATTGAGCAGTAAGCGCATGGTAATACCTTCATCTCTAAGTCGAAATATCAACATCGTATATCGAAGTACTGCAATAATGATGGGCGATAATAATATTATCTCAACAGAGTATACTACAGTACCTACAGATAGATTAGTCTATACACAGCCAAGTAAAAGTTCTTATCCAAAACGATCATCAAATTGGAGGAATGGATTGTACGACATCCTTGATTTAGTAGAGGAATCTAACCAGCAAGGAGAAGATAATCCTATTGTTTTATATCAAAATGAAAAGTATGTATGCATTTATGACATGTATCCAAAAGCTAAATATCATATGCTACTAATGCGGCGAAAGTATGTTCAACATATTGGACAAATGAATAATATACATACACTCAATGATTTACAACCATCACATCTAGACGAGATGAAAGAGTTCCACACCCTTGCTAGAAACATTGCTACAAATTTGGAGTCATATGATCAATCCACCACAATGAAGTTGGGATATCATGCTGTACCATCATTTGAACCGTTACATCTTCATATTATATCGACTGATCTACAGTCATCGTGCATTAGTAATCGGAAGCACGTTGTATCATTTACATCTCCTCTCTTCTTTGTCGACCCTATATCAGTCGAGAGTCATTTGGAGAGTGCTTTTGCAGATTCATGTTTATTAAGCGTGAGAAAGGAAAGAGCAACATGTGTACTCGATGATACACCTATGGCTTGCACCCGCTGTAAAAGGCAAGCAGTGTCTGTCCCCGATTGGAAGAGACACAATGAAGTTTGTGATGTGATACCAATGGAGAAGGAGACTGATCAAAAATTGAACTCCTTACTTGGCTGGAAACGACAACCATTATCAGAAGAAGAGAATAGAGGTACCAAACGATCTCTATCAACAACAGTATCAACCTTCGACGGAGTTCAAACCAAGTATGGTAAGAGGTTGCGCAAGGTCGAAGATAAAGAAACAAATAATGCACGTGTACGCAACACATATCTCAAGATTGACATGGACGAGTCTATCTTTGATCAACTCCACAACATGGTGAATAGAGTAGCCAGACAATGGACAGAAGAAAACAATACACGCCATCAACAATCAAAGTCAAAGAAACAAGCAAATAAACAGCTGATGATCAGTCCAAGGTCACGACATTCCTTGCATATGACATACTTCTTTGTAGGACGAGTATTGAATGACATGCCCAGCGAAGAAGTGCAACGTTGGAACACTTTGGTTAGGAGTTGTGTTTCGGAACACAAATCAACTCCAAGATTCTATTCTCTTCGTTTCAAGTCTCTTATACTCTTTCCGCCGAATAGAAATTATTTATTAGTTGCAGAGTTTGAAGCCTCTTCAGATTTTGTCGATTTGTATAACCAGTTGTTTAATCTTGCTCTCGCAGAGAAGAGTGGAAACAAAACAGATGACGACGTGTACGAGTTTCCACTACTAAGAGAATTGACTTTAAAGCAACAGCGATATGATTCAAAGTGGATACCCCATGTCACTTTGGGGAATGTACAAGGCGGATCTAGAGAAGATGTCACAAGATTGGGTGAGTGGCTGGGTAATAAAACATATGAGGACGTATCGTCGACAAATGTTTTTGGATTATCGCTTGGTGGTCCAATGCTAGAAGTTGATATCAATTGGAAGTTTCCTTTCATAAATAGCAAGTGATAAAAGTCGGTGTGTAGTGTATTGCTCTTATAGTATATGTTTATACTTATATGAACTATCTAACAATAGCTACATGACCATACCGCCACTGGCCTTCTTGTTCGCTTTGTCTTTCCTGTGGTGGTTGCCAAACTTTGCCTTGTTGTCATTCTTGCGGCGCTTCTGTATCTTTGACATATCATCACCATCTTTCTTTCCTGGCGTGGGATCACTTTCCTTTGACAAGCCACCCCTTCCTCCTCTACCACCTCCTCTACCTCTGCCTGCTCCACCTCTTCCTTGATTGTTATTGTTGTTGGCCGGTTGTCCTTTGCCCTTCTTACCGCCACGCTTGATTGGAAGATATTTGCCATCAGGGCCGATGACTCTTCCTCCTCTTCCCTTATCAGGACCAAAATTCTTATTACCACCAGTTTGATTAGATCCTGTTCGGTTCGTGTTGCGATTATCCTCCCAGAACTGACTCTCACTATCGACATCTTTGATTAGATTGTTATACTTTCGCCACATTTGCTGATCATTCTTTGCACCTCCTCTGTCATATTTCTGATGGACGTTGTGTACATCCACGTCGTATAAACCGTCGTCCATATCACCTAATCCACCATCACCGATACCATCATACTGATCGTCGTAATCATCATTATACTCATCCTTCATTCCACTGATCAACTCGTCATCTTCATCATCTTCCGCCACTCTCAAGCCACCGAGAGATCTAGATACACTGTCAATCAAGAATGCCTCTTCCTCTGCCTGTTGTTCTACATGTCGGATATGTTTCTTTTGTACTTGTAAATGTTCCTTTCCGTCATCCTTTGCTGAGTTTCCTCGATGCAAATTCACATTGGCACTATATTGATCAGCACTCTCCTTTAGTTTTCGAGGTAAATTGTTAGGAATTGTAAGTAACCGCGGGTGTATGTTACTATTTTGTCCGCCTTCTGATACTTGTAATAAAGCCTCTAATGTCCTTTCGACATCATGATTATAACATTTGAGAGCCTCTTCAATATATCCTTCGCCTAATACTGGTAGAATGCTTTTAATGTGTTCAATTTGAATATCAGTCATTGTCTGTTGTGTCTCTGGCTTTGATATAGTCTCAGTTTGTGAAGTTGTTGCAACATTGCTGTCAATAGTACTCGATGGTGGCTTTTTATCACTTGATTTGGGTGAGGCCCTCAACATTGCAAGTAAATATTGTAACTGTGGAGGTTGAGACATATCACTAGCTTCAAACTTATTTCGGAGTGCCTTGTCAAATTGCTCATCTTCTTTCAATACAACAACACTATTGTCAAGCATATCACCCAATGCACAATTATATTCTCCCAATGCTGATTGAATATTCTGTATTACTGTCATTATACTTGATAACTGTTCATCTTGATCTTCTTCGAAACTTTTCCCAACAGTTAATCCGCATCCATGTACCAACAATGCAGATAACGTTTTGAGTATTGACGTTTGCATAGTTAATGATCCATCATCAATACCAGTCTTCTTCTCATTGGATGTAATGAAATCATAAACCCAAGACAATGATATAAATACCAATTCCAACTCTTTTCTACTACTACCATTATCAGAATTATTATGCAACATGCAGCAATGTTGAGATGAAAGATATATACCACATAATGATTCTGTACCCTCTATAATATCCTGCTCAGATATTTCTGTAGCTGCTGCATGTGATGATTTGCCAATCATTGAAGTAATGGCAGAAAGAGTAGGACAGCTAGTTGTTGATGATTTTGCATACGATAATATCATTGATGCATATGCAAGATGTAGCTTTTGTAATAGTTTATGCATATAATTGTTTGGTAGAGATGATATCATAGTATCAAAGGAAGATTGAAGAATGGTAGCACGACTGTCATCATTGATGTTATTATTTGTATGGCATGAGGTGTATAGCACTCTACCTGTTTGATATATTGTAATTGATGAGGGTAGCTGCTGGTTTTGTGCTTTGTTTGCAACTGAAGACTCGAATGTGATTGCAACTTCCTCGGCCAAAGACCGTATCTCTGCTTTTACTGCACCCATGATACTGATAATAGAAGCACAAAGGCTCAACCCGGCCCTCTCCAATAATATCTGTATTGCACTGGCGACCAAATTGTGATTCATCTAATCATCTACAGAATAGAAGTAAAGTAATATTACATGTGTAATATTCTAGGCACACTCTCATAAAAATGAACACATTATCATACGACATGACACAGAATGGAAAAAGAGAGTTTATATTATACCATTAGACATAACTTGACAGTTTACAGCTTATCAAGGAGAAGTCTATCTGTGTTAGTTTGGCATATAATAATTATCAGTGTGTAGATGCAGTTAATAGTATACATTGCTTTGATATTTGCAATGGTAGTACCAACAATGTCCTTCTGCACTATAACTACTACTACATGTTGCCTTGTTGGTAGACATATACGACGACGTTATCATAGTACTAATGCACCGTCTCGTCGTCCTAGTACAACAAAGTATACAGCAATTTACTCATCTCAACGAATAATGCCACTCGAACGACCTCCTGATCCTCAAACTTTCACAAATGATGATGTACATAATCAAGCTCAAATATTACGACAATGGATGAGGGGTAAGAAGAGTATACTTTGCATTAGTGGAGCAGGAATGAGTACTGAATCGAATATACCAGATTATAGAGGCAGTAATGGATCTTATCACCGGGGTCATAAACCTATAATACACCACGAGTTTATGAATTCGCAATCTATGAGACAGAGATATTGGAGTAGATCACTTGTCGGATACTCCGCTTTCAGTAATGCAAAACCTAATAAAGGACATAGAGCACTCGCTCAGCTGGAAGAAGATAATCATGTTGGCGTAGACTTGGGTGACGAGTGCACAGCTTTTGATCTATTGAGTCCAAGTTGCTTTGGAAGCAATGTAACTGATGAGAAGAAGAGGCTGTCTGTAATTACACAGAATGTTGATTCTCTACACTCAGCTGGTGGCCTGAAATATTGTATGCATCTACACGGTAGGGGAGATCTTGTTGAATGTCAAAACTGTGGGCATACACAAGATAGAATGGAGTATCACAAGCAATTAGCGCAAAACAATGAAGAGTGGTTGGCAAAAGCTACAGCTAAAAGTAAGAGTCTCAATCAGACTAAAGATCAAAGACCAGATGGGGATGTAGAGATTGATGTATCATCCGAGGAACTTGTTTTGCCTTCTTGTCCTTCTTGTGGTGATCATCATACAAAGACTGATGGTGTCGATAATCCGTCCTTCTTCAAGACATCAGTTGTGTTCTTTGGAGGTAAGTTTTGAATTCAGTTGTCTAGGAGTGTATGATTCTGTTATTCACTGAATGATACTGACAGCACACAATTTTTTTTCTAGATTCTGTACCAAAGCATCGCTTTGATATTGCCAACGCTGCAATAGATAAAGCCGATGGAGTGCTATGCCTTGGGACTAGCCTTGCTGTGCATTCTGCATTTCGATTGGTTAAAAGAAGTATTGTAAAAGACATTCCAGTGGCTATACTCAACGTTGGAGAAACTCGGGTCGAAAAAGAAGGTATTGGTCGTGAACTAGTTACAAAGTTGGAAAGTCCGATTGGTGAAACTCTTGACCGAGTAGTGAAGTTAATAGATGCAGAAAAGCAACGACTTCAGTAGATAGAGAGGTGAATATAGTTGTAAAGAACTGTACATAACAAATCAAAATGCAATTTCTACAATATATATACCAATAACCAATCTCCTCTATCTATGCCCCCTTTCTTCCATCATCATCAGCTTCAAAATCATTCCACCGTATCGTTTCGTCAACTTGTTTCTGTTGCAACTGTTGTGGAGATAATTTGTACTGACTATTCCATGCCATTGCTACAAAGAGACTTGCTACTAGTCCAAAGTATCCGGCGGTTATAGCAGCTCGCTGACCATTTGTAATACGATAATAGTTGGGAGGAGCATGACCTACAGGGTCATAAAAGCGCATAAAAGTCTCATATCCACCTCCAAGTAAGATGAGATAGAAGATGGGATTGTGTATCATTCCTTCATAAGCCATTGTACCACCTATTCCCACTCCAATCAATCCAGCATATGGCGAGAGAGCACCGCAAATCCTGCCACCATCCATACTACCCAATGGAATGAGATTGAATAGATTGATCA
>Ga0075439_11291_pt2 | contig 10096 bp, 9 predicted proteins | sample MintriSingleCell_FD_74264 | JGI IMG/M metagenome (GOLD analysis project Ga0075439, IMG submission 74264) | Marine eukaryotic communities from Monterey Bay, USA to study complex ecological interactions - Minidiscus trioculatus JGI Plate_4_G5... | ecosystem: Environmental > Aquatic > Marine >... | reverse complement strand
CGACCACTTGATTGCCGTTGCAAATCATGTGTACTAACATAAGTTACTATCTCTTCTTCTTCATCTTCATTTTGTTGTGCATCTTCATTGTCATCATCACCATTATCTTCCTCAGCACCCTGATGTTGATTTCCTCCACCATTTAAGTTATTTGGTTGCCAGTCCATATTATTATTGGTACCATCTGGCGCTGTATGATGCATCATGAGATCATCCTCATTCAATAACGCCTGCTTACGCGTTATAGCTCGTGGACATGCTAATAATACAGCTTCAACTACCTCCACCGGAGGACGTGTATTAGACTGCTGTTCAATATCAATATTACTATCATCATCATCATTCCCCGTATGTCGAAGTAATCTATGTAATGCATAAACATGTCCACCAGCATTCGTATCATAGAAACATGCCTCATGTGGATGTGTATTACATCTTTGTAATATAACATCCCATTGATACTTATTTGATGCTATTAGACGGTATAGTTCCGATGGTCCTGATTGTATACTTCTTTGAGAGTCGGTGTGATGTTGCATAATTGTTGTTGTTGTTGTTGTTGTCGATTGAGAAAGTGTATCTTCTAGATGTTAGGTTGAGATTTTTAGTTATCTGGTTGTTGATTGTGGAGATGAATAAGTAGAATTGCTGCAATACTTAAATAATACATAAGGCTATATTGCAATGTATTGATGTTTGATATCCTAATGCCAATGGGAGTTCGCTTATCAACGAACAAACTTTTGAACTTGAAGTGATATTACGACTATGTATCTACGGGTTTGGTTGATGCTACTCTATATCATCAATCATCACCGACTCTACTCCTTGTACAGTAGCTAAATAATCAGCAGCTATGCAGCTGCTCATCACTATTAGATTCTCATTCTAGAAGTGCTGTATCAGTTGACGTATGCAAGTGCATTGTTGCTCACAACTTGTGAGTAAAAAAAAAAAAAGAAAGAACATTATGCGACTCTCTTGGGTATGCGGCATGTCTTATGCCTTCAAGTTTCCCCCCTAATTTAAAAGGAAAAAAAACATACTGCTTTGCTTTGCTTTGCGGAGGTCCATATCCCCGTCAATATCATAAGTACCACTATTGTATGATAACAACATTTGAGGGTATTTTTGTAGTAAAGTGCGGTTGTTGATATATGCAACTTGATCCTTTTCAACATAATATCAATGGACAAGCTCAATATCTAGAGACAACTCCAATAAACTGATATACCCGATATTCTTCAATATCTGTATAATATGATATCATGCCAGTTTCCTGGTGAGTCACGAGACGAGATTAGAGTTAGGGGAGTAGATGCCTACTCAAAAGACTCCGATTAAAATTTTATGTCTCCGAAGAAAGACTTGCGCTATAAAGACTCATGTCACTTCAGTATTTTGCTCATCCTATTGTTAGTTGTTTACATAGTACTATGTTGTACTAGTAGCATATGCTATTGATTTAAGTACATACACTAACATTAAACCACCGAGTGTTAGCAGCAGTGAGAGCTTGGAATCTATCAGATCAAGTCAACACAAAACAAATACACCCTCTTTTACTTTTGAAGATAGATACCTGTCACAATGAGTGTCGTGTCACAGGGCATGTCGAAAAAATAAAAAGAACGCGAGTCACATAGCTGGGAGCAATACACATACAAATCAACTGCTCGTTGAACGCTCTCTGTCAATCAATAGAATAATAACACGCAATTAAATATTTCAATAGCCCCTCGTTCATAATTATACAAAGCTCAACGCTAACGACTGTCAACTTCATTGCAATATATTCATTGCAATAGATACATCAATAAATAATATCATTCGACTCACCCTATTCAAACAATAAATTGTTGCGACAGTTATAATGATGAGTGGAAATACAACAACAAACAAGAGACCGTATAGTGACTCAACTACTAACGAGGAAGATGGTAATGTGCCTGATTCTATGCGCTCTCTCCTAGCGGCTGCAATGGGTCTAACTAGTTTAGGCGCAATGTCGTCAGCTCCCTCCTCATCGACCATCGACAGAGTCACCACCACCACCACCTCCGGAGGACAAAATAATGTCACCACCGAAGACACATCATTATATATACCCCAAGAACCTGCCAAGAAGAAGCCCAAGAAGGGTAAGACGAAGAAGATGAAATTGCCATTGCAATCCGACAGGGCATCGCGGACAGCATCCTATGATGATATGGAGGGATCGTCGATTAATCCTCAACTGCCCTTCTCATCAAATACCCAGGATGATATTATGATGATGAGTGACACTTGGCAGTGTACTCCATATGAACTTGCCCATAGCCGTGCAATGAAAAATCAGAAAAAGAAGAAGAGGAAGAGTACCACGTCTCACAAGATCAATCAACGATCATGGACAACAGCAACAACAACCGTGGCCACAACAACAACTACGGCTAATTTAGATTCGAATGTTGTTACCCTTAATTTCCCCGAGATATTATATGAAATCATCATGAATGAAAAGGATTATGACACAGTAATCTCGTGGTTAAGTCATGGACGGGGATTCATCATTCATGATAAGAATATGTTTCAGGAGAAGGTATAGATGCCCCACTTTGATGGTGCTAAGTATACCTCATTTACAAGAAGGTTAAAGAGGTGGAACTTTGAGAGGGTGTCACGGGGTAAGTCTTTCTTAGTTATATGGTGTTGTATTACAGTTGTATATGTTATATATCGGGGCAGTTATGTATATGACATTATATGGGTGTTTTGTTTATATTATGTCATGCATTTTATATAAACTCACGGTTTAATCCCCTCCTTTTATTCAATATATTACAGGGCCTGAAATGGGAGCGTACTATAATAAGTTCTTTATGCGTGGAAGAAAAGATTTGGTAGAGTCCATGATGTATGGATCGGAGTCTGATGAAAAGATTTCAGAACAGTTGGAAGCGCAGCTTTTGGCCGGACCAACAGAGGCATCTCCAAGCGTGAAGGAGATCGAAACTCCCCAGGTGTACGGGGCAAATATCAAGCCGACGTCCATGGGTGACCCTCAAGATGATGACGAGGAAGAGGAGGAGGACGTGGTATCGGGATCACCCGAAACCGTACCGCCACCAACTGATAGTTTCCTTAAATCTGAACAAGACAAGGCAATCTTGGCAGCTGCCGCGGAAGCTCGTATGGTTTATAATAAAATGATCCAAGAAGAACAGAAGAGGATGATGATCCAAGAAGAACAGAAAAGGGCAGCGCCACGTATGTCAATGGCAGATAGACTCAAGCTTGAATTCCTTCGCGGTCGTCAGCAAGCTCTTTCATTCCCAAGTGGTGCCATGAACGAATCACCCATGGATATGAATATGGCATCCATACTTCGTGGTCAGTATCAGAGGTCATCCAACAACGTTCCTAGTTACAACACACGCCCGATTCAATATCCTCCTCCGCCCGAACCTCAAGAACGTTTTCAAGACATGAACATACGTTCTCTGACTTCCCGTTTGACTCAGATCCAAATGGAAAAGGAGAGGACTGAGCGACAGATTCAAATGGCCAAGGAAATGATGATGCAAGAAAGGCGAAGCAGTATGTCTAGTACCGGCTCGGCCTCACAGGGATATGCAACTGGAGATGTGAACGTCATCTCTCCAACCGAAAGTGAACGTGTTGCTGCTCAACAACAACAGCAGCAACTGAGGGGCATTGAGATGCAGTTAATGAATGAAATGTCTATTGGTAGGGGGGAGATCATCTCAGTCTTCTTTCCCTTTCTCCGACGTCAGTCCAAGAAGTAACATTGAGTTCATGAATAATATGAGTAACAGTGATTATCTTGCGATTCTCCAGAGAAGGAGAATGATGTCAAGTCGAAGTGGTGCATCATCTATGCCTTTTCCAGCTATGTCGTCATCACTTGGAAGTAGTCATTCTGGACTGACAAGAGGGATGATTTCAAAGATTATGAACTCCTCCAAGACCCACCAAGAGATTATGATGATGGCAGCAAGAGACCTCCGAGAGGGACCAGGACCGTCTATGATGCAACGACGTCAACAACTTGATACTCAAGGCATAGAAGCTCCGAAGGCCACCGCATCCGACATGCCCTCGAGACTTCCGCCATTGAAGAGGAAGAACAGTGGTAGAGCTTCAGCTGCTTAAAGATATAATGGGAAACGTGCATATATGTAAAAGTGAGAAGTTAATGTGTTAAGGAAGCTAGAGGGGATGTTTTTTGGAATGTAAAGCCAAAATAAATGTTATAAACAAGAGAGCTATGTAATCACTTCTACTCTACCTAGGTCAAGTGGTCCATCTTTCCTGTCGCATTCCGTTTACTTCCATAGATGTTGAAACCTCCAAAGGTTTTCAACGATTGTTTAATCTCGGTTTCTTTGATATTTGCAATGTCATCTCCCCTTTTTAACTCTTGCACATGTTCAAGAATCCAATGTCAGATCAATACAATCATCATCTGATTTCTTGGCAGCTGGTTTCATGTTGGAATATGAGTCTTCCTTTTGTCGGCGGCTCTTTTTTGCCCCTTTCGTTGTACCCACAATCTCTATTTCATCATCATCATCATCAATCTCTTCTTCATCAGAACTGTCACCAAGTATCTCTATGACTTCACTGCACGGTAGACAATACTGTGCATCTAATAATCTTCGTTCTGCGGCTATTCTAGCAGCCTCACGAGGATCTTTTTGTTGTGATTTCACTTTACTACCCCCGAGACGATAACCTGATGTTAGACCATTCTGTCCCTTCTTTCGTCGTGATTCTGCAGCATCCAAAGCATTCCGATACCAGAAGTGAATAGTGATGATGAGCCTATCAAACGAGCGAGGAAGGGTAAATCATCACTCCTGACGAAGAAGAAACGTAGGCGGAGGACAAGCTCCGACTTGGGTGATGAATTGAGTTATAAAGATGTCTCTAATTCAGACATGGATGAGGATAGTGCAGAAGAGGAGGAAGCTATTGAAACAATCGAATTCGATTATTCCAATAACTTTACTACCGTGCACGCCCCTAGTCAATATAAAGCCAAAGCTACTACAGTTGGTCAGAAAATCTACCAAGGAAGGATCCATCTCAATCGTGGAGAGGATCAGCATTGGTTGTCAGAAGCAGAATGTTTCATCCGTCAAGAGCTTTCTGAGGTTTTCACTATCAGACAGGAAGATGTCAAATTGTACAGTAGCGAGCCAGAGATTGGTCAATGTGGGATAAGATGCTTTTATTGTGCTGAAAATAAGCCCTGGGGAGATAGTATTGGTGTCTGTTTCCCTGTTAGCTTGCGAGGTGTGCAACATGCCGTCTCGGACTTAACGAAACACTTTTCAATATGTACCAAGATACCAGAAGAGATTCGTTCTCTATACCAAACCATGGAGGGATATGGTGAAACGCCCAATGATGAGGGTACTGTACAATATTGGATCAATTCGGCCAAAGAGTTGGGACTGGAGGATTCTGAATCTCACGGAATCACACTCTTTCGTAATCCAATGGATAATTCTCCGGCTGATGAAATTGCAATGGCACAAAGCAGTGGCTCCTCTTCTGGGACGATAGTAGAAGAACGATCGAAGTGCACAGATCAAATGCTTCTATTGCTCAATCAGTTTGAGCCGTGTCAGTTCCAACTAAGTGATCGACTTTCTTCGAGGAGAGATAGAGCACTTGGGTTTCCTGGTCTTGAGTGTATCCATTGTAATCAGAAACGCTACTTCCCCTTAAATGAGAAGAAGCTTGAGGATTCTCTTCAGCTAATGACAACACACATTAACAATTGTCCTGAAACACCCTTAGATGTAAAGGCATCTTTGGGGTACCTCCAACATCGAAGTCATCTTCAAAAGAATGAGCTAGCCCAAAGAAGCCCAGCTTGGAAGTTCTCTTTCCTAAAGGGTGTATGGAACCGTCTTCATCAGAATTATAACTTTACAACAGACTCGTCAGCTGCTACTACTGCTGCTGCTACGGATGCAGCAGATATTTCTACAGCAACTTCCACTTCAGTTGCACGAGGAGAGAGTGCTACACCAGAAGAGTCTCATGATGAGGAAAGTAATGATGTCATGGAAGCTACTGACACTGCAGAGTTTTATGTCGAAGATGATGCCGTTGCTGCTGTTGAGGAGATTCAAGAGGAAGAGGAGGAGGAAAGTATCGAAGCATTGGCAGAGATGAAGGATATGATTAAGCAGGCGGCTCTTTGGTTGAGTGAGCGCGATGATGAAGATTATGCTCGTGGAGGAGGAAGTAGAATTGGGAGGAGGTAGGGATAGATTGAGTATAGTAGCAGCTTAAAAAGGTAATAAGTGTAGTAAAGTTGTCTATTACAAAAAACTACTAACCCTAACCCTAACATGTTGCTACTAATAAAAAGGATACCTGTCGGTGGTATCCTAATTTTGCTCTCTTTGGGTGATTTGAAAATCTCAACTTATTGCCCGCCACCTTTGACGGCTTTGGTATTGCCATAACATTATATTGTTGCCTAAGCTGTATAGAAAATCATGTCACCTGAAGGATTAATAATTGGTAAGGCCTCAAAGCCTTGGAGGATAGGTACGTATGGGCAATACATGTTTGCAATATGTTACTAATATTTTGGTTCATGTTGTTTATTAAATGTTTGTTATTTATCTGCTTACATACCTATTTATAAAATACCCCTTTTTTATTACAGGAAAGAAACTTGGTAGCGGAGCATGCGGATCAGTGCATGAACTCCATCAAGAAGGCAGTACGAAGTATAATAACGATTGGGCTATTAAATTAGCACCATTACCCAAATCCAAAGCAAAAAGTAGCGGAAAGGGTAAACGAAAAAAGACTGTAGAAGAACGTAATGCAGATCTTATTCAACATGAAAATTTAACATTGCAGAATGCTGGTAGTGATATGCGTGGGACGTTGGTACCTGATATTCCATTTATGGGTAGTCCTCCCGCGTTTGGGGAAACTGCTGATGGTGGTAAGTTATTTTATATATAATTTTATGTTGTATAACATGAATCTACATCACATGTACACTCATCGTACTCAAAAAAATGTATACTTCAAATTATATAGAATATCGTTTTCTGGTAATGGAACGTATGGATAAACCTATTGATGAGGTCGTTCCAATCCTTCTCAACTTACACGGCAATAAAACCGGAGTATCAAAAGTACCGTTGGGAGATGTAGCAGTTGCAATGGTAAATTGTATTGAGGCTATGCATAATAATGGTAATCTATTTGTTGATGTCAAGACAGAAAACTTCATGCTTGCTCGTAGCAATAGTAATGCTGCATCATCCAAAAAGAGTAGTAGTAAGAAGAATTCATCAAATGTAGGACAGCTTGTACGTCTAATTGATTTTGGTTTAGTTGAGAGGTTTGGTGATATGTCTACAAGTAAGCATCGTGAGAATCTGCATCCTGATGCTCAGTTGGTGGGTACTCCGACATATGCATCACTGAATGTAAGCTCTGGTCATACTGTATCACGCCGTGATGATTTGGAGTCTGCTGGATATATTATTGCAGAATTGATATTAATGCTTATAACATCAGGAGGGAAGAAGAAGAACGAGAATGTACTCCCTTGGAGTCAAGCCAAATCAGATGAAGAAGTATTCCGTATCAAATCACAAGAAATGGATAAGAGTAAAAGATCAAAGAGTAAATTATTTACTGCATTGAAATCATGTGGAGCAGATAATATCATGAACAAATACTTCTCTGCTGTTCAAAGTTTATCCTATGCAGAGAAACCTGACTATGATTCATACAGAACATTATTAAAGAAGCTTGTTGTTTCAGTGGAGAGTGGAGGAGCTAAGAAGAAGGCTTCTTCTACTCCAAAGAAGAAGGCTGCAGCGAAATCACCAGCACGCAGAACAAGTGCTCGTAGAAAGCATCAAGCTGACGATGAGGATTCTGATGTTGAGATGGTAGATGAAGAGAATGTTGAGAATCGAAAGAAGGCAGCATCTGGCAGTACCAGTAGTAGTAGTAGTAAAAAGCAGAAAGTATCAGTCGGGAAAGAAAGTGCCAAAGCTCCACGCCGAACTAAAAGGAGTGCAACAAAGTCGCGTACTGTAGGCACTCAGACTGATGTGGAAGTCATAAATGTAGATGACTCTGATGATGACGATGACATGGATTGGGAGAAAGTTGAAGCCTCGGCTAGTGAGGAAAGCAAAGAAGCATCTTCTAAAGGCAAGGGTGTTCTCAAGCTGGATATTATTGAAGGTCCACATAAGGGAGAAGACATATCCATTGGTGGTGAGTGTCAAGACACAGTTATAGTTGGAAGAGATACAGAATCATCGGCAACAAAGAAAGATACAACCAAATTCTCAATATCAAAAGATAGCAGTGCTTCTGCTGTTCATGCCAAGTTTGTTATCAACATAAAGAGCTCAGTAAGCTCTTGCAGAGTTACTGATATGTCATCATCGTCTTCTGATGGCACATTTATTAATGGTAGCTGCCTTGCCAGTGGAAAGAGTAAGCAGGCTTTCGTCAATGATAAAATCAAAATTGGAGAATCGACATTTCAGATCAAGAAGGCGTAAACAGTTGGAGGAATACTGTATTAGTTGTGCACACTATGTTATGAATATAAAAGTAAAGATAATGACTATTTATGTATTGCTGAATATCTCTAACTTATCCGTTGCTTTTTGAGAGGCGATTTGATTGCCGAGTTATCGTCAACATCTGTTATATTGCCATCATCTTCGTCAACTCCAGATGCACTACTCTCATCTTCGGCCAATAATCTATCATCCGCAAATACATAATACGGAAGGTCTGACTTTGTCACAAGATTCATAGTCAAATCCATCCCCTCGGTTCGCTCCGCAAATGAGTTAACTGTTTGTAAATAGTTTGTGACAAGGGATGAAATATCAACACTCTTGACAACTGGTGCAAATCTCAAACCGATGAAGAAGGATGCTATATATTTATCCTTAGTCTTTTGATGAAAGAATCGAGCAAATGGACAAGCTTGAACGGTATCAGTGTCTAACCCTAGAATCAAAAGTCTCATCTTCGATTCACATAGCCCAAACCATATGCGAAACTCATTCTCAGTATTCGCGGTGATATTGACTTGCAGATAATTGGCGTGTTGTACAAAGAAGTTGGACTCAAATAGAATGTTCCAATCTTTGTTACACGACAGTATATCTGTGAGTTGAGAAGCCCTACCAAGTTCATCGCGAAGACGTCTTAGTTGTGACTGCCCAACATTATAAGAACTATTCATTGGGGGATAACAAGGAGTAATGATAGGAAGAAGATGCCTTTTGTTGGGTTCGAATGTCGGCAGAGGTGTCACTGGAACCATATGTGAGTTCAGATAAATTCCAATAAAAGTATACAAGACATATCATATATTTCACTTACCTCCTTTTGGCGGATGCTGATTGTCCCTTGATAGATAAACAGGGACAGGCCAACTCCACTTTGCAAATGTAGTGAAGAAGAGATGAACTAACTTTGATGGCTGTGCATCTGGATTCCTCTTACAAATCCAGCAGCAAAGGATAGCCCAGTTTACTCCTCCCAAGAAACCTAAAACATTAGCATATAAACCATGCACTTTAGCCCATTCCTTGATGACTCTTAACATTACTCTGAAATTGTCAACTTGTTTCTTCCCGTCTAGACTATCAAGTAAAAACTGTGCTACTCGAACTCCATTGACCGATCGGACATCAACCTCTGCGAGTCCTATCAAGACATTATCATCTAAATTCATTTCCACCCTGTCTTCTGGTTGTTTTAGTGCTGCAACTTTTAATCTCTGTTCTGATAACCATTTAGGGTTTGTAACTCGAGCAAATATTAGATCAATCTTCACACTATCCATTTCAAACTTAATCACTGGAGTGTACGCTGTAGGTATAGGGTGTAATTCTGTAGCCCTTGCGTTCTCCTTGAGCACGCCAACAAAACTACTAAAGAAGTCTTCTCTACTGACATGAGGAGGGGACAATACTAGACAATCTACATCTGCCTCAGGTGTATGTACACCCAACCGATACGAACCAAACGATAATAAGGTTGTAGCTGCCGATTTATCTCTCAT
>Ga0075439_13201_pt1 | contig 10107 bp, 7 predicted proteins | sample MintriSingleCell_FD_74264 | JGI IMG/M metagenome (GOLD analysis project Ga0075439, IMG submission 74264) | Marine eukaryotic communities from Monterey Bay, USA to study complex ecological interactions - Minidiscus trioculatus JGI Plate_4_G5... | ecosystem: Environmental > Aquatic > Marine >... | reverse complement strand
GTGGTGGTCGGGTTGTACTGCTTTCTCCACTAACTTTTTGACGCTGTCTTTCAATCTTTTCCAGATCTTCTTGCATAATCTTTCGATCTTTCAACACTGCAAGAAGAAGTAGCAACAGACCGTAACTGCTAAGACCACCCGAGAATGGCTCATTCAGTCTTCGTTGGGCAAGCAATTCTTTGAGGACACTAGCAACCTGAACAACAGGAGTGCTTTCTGGTGGTAAACCTGTCTCATTACAGGCATCTTGAACAACACGAGCTGAGTAAGTTGTTGACCCAATCCCACCATGTTCAGGACCTTCGAAGGTGATATCAACTGGTTGCAAACCATTCATTATATCCGCACCACGCCATTGTGGGGTCATGGGATGAGGAGACAAGAAGGAACCTTGCTGATTAGAAGGAGCCATCTGATCGGATGAGCATAAGGGCGGCGGTGGCAACTCTCCAGCACCGCCATGCTGTTGCTGCATCCAACTCCCTCCCACACCGACAAGGCCAGGGATCTTCGATGGATCTGCCAACATTTTAACAACGGGCACTGTTGCCGTGGGGATAGCCTTGACTTGGACGGCCCATGGCTGGAGCTCGAGCTCACTTGCTAGACGAAGCACACGCTGCGCATTCAACGACAGGGTCGAGGCATAACTATATGGCGAGGCGTAGTAATACTCTTGTCCATTTTGGGTTTGATATTCCTGACCATAACCGCCCTCTTGGCCGACCATGCCACCCTCGCCACCTTGAGAGTATGCCGGCTGAAGGTAATTATTATCAGTACTAATATCCTGTTGAGAATGGTACGAATATCCGGGTGAAAAATGAGAATCCGTCATATTGGAAGTATCCACTTGACCTTGATGACTCGAATCGTTATATTCTGAATATTTCTCCGCCGAGCTGGGAACTGGTGAATAGCTTTCATTTAGCATCATTCCGCTGTTATCACCTTCTACGAAACTTTCAGATAAAGCTGCCGAAGGCTCGCCACCTTCTTGTAGAATAGATTCCCCAGAGCTTGGAGCTGTCACCATCTGCTGCTGTTGTTGACTGTCCATTACAATCGCAGGCGTATTCGGTGGAACCTGTAAACATTGCTGTTGATGAACGGGCGGTGACATTGGGATAAATTCTTGAGGAAGCGCCTGCTGCTGCTGTTGCTGTGCTTGCTCGGGGATGCTATTCACTGAAGAGGAGTTGTGTAAACTACTACTCATATTGGACTGTTGATCTATTATCGGAGAAGGAGATGGAAGGATATGATCGACTACGACATCATCTAAGCCGCAAACGACGAGATCCAAATCCGAGGAGGGTAAATCCAGTTGTGTAGCACAACTGCCATACATTTCTACACGACATTGATTCGGCCAAATTTTCTGCAGAATGAGAAAAAAGGGTGGAGTTAGCGTATGTAAAACAGGCAAATAATAATAAGGCAACAACTATAAAAACTCACCCCAAGAGTATTTCCCACTGCACCCAAAACAGCACTCCGTTCCTTCCTCCGTATATCCAACGCAAGCGCTCGTCGATTCATGAATGTTGATATCTCATCACTCAATTGTCCACAAACATTTAACAAATGATATCCCACATCATCCTCATTGGTTGTAGCCGCGTGACCTCCCTGATGATTCGATTGATGATTACTTCGGAATCTATTCGCTGAACTATGCGGCGCTTCGAGTGAGGAGGTCACGGATGAATTGGCCGAGTTTGGATTATCAGGACCGAGGAGTGTTGATAGCGGCGGCGCGGGTGATGTCAACCCATCATCATCTACGGAGGATGATGATAACTGTCGTTGTGTTGCTGTTGCACTGCTACCCTTTTCCTTACTCTCGACCTTATCTGATGGTTCCCCGGGCGATGGCTCTCCTGAATTACTTGGTTTATTATTACCCTTCTTCTTCTCACCATCAACTTGCTTGGCCTTGATATCAGATGGGGGTTTCGCCCAAGCATTAGGCTTGGGTTTCAGTGGAGGTTGTGGCAGTGGAGGTTTAGCACTAGCACTGCTACTAACAGCAGCCGCAGCAGCTGCAATCCTTGGTTCAATTACCGATTTATAACTCATTCCAGGTTTAATCTTTGCCGATTCCGCATTGCTATTACTATTACCACCCTTTGATTTATTCTGTTGATTATTTGAAGAGGAAGGAGCGGCACCGGCAGAGGTGGAAGTGGCACCCACCAACACATCACGTAATGACTTGGCACTTGAATTAGATACCATTGATCCCTTGGATTTAGTACGTTGATGTTGCTGCTGCTGGTGTTGTCTATTATTACTATTCGAAGCATTACTGTTGGATCTATTCCGCTGTTGTTGCTGCTTTCCACCACTTCCAGACTTACGATCAATTTCATTATCGACGGCATCTAATATATGTGATATGACACCCTGGATCATTTTCTCCTTGTTTGGTTGTTGCTGTTGGTTGTTATTTCCGTGGTTGCTGTGGTTATTACCCTGGTGGTTATTACCTTGATTCTTGCCATTGTTTTGGTGCTGCTGATGCTGCTGGTTATTATTATTGTTATTATTCTGATGATTCTTCTGTCTACTACGTCTGTCACGATCACGACGTCTATTCCTATCACCTCTATTGCCATGATTATTGTGATGATCATTATTGTTATTATGATTCCGACCATGGTTGTTGTGGTTATTATTATTCCCATGATTATTATGGGAACCCTTATTCTGCCCCTTCTTGTTATTGCCCCCACCATTATTTCCACCTCCACCGTTTCCATTATTTCCACCACCTTTGTTGTTGTTGTTATTACGTCGTTTATCCTTCTTAGTTTCAACAGTTGCCCATCCATCATCATCCGCGGCAGGAGGAGTTTGATTATCCTCAGCAGCACCTTGAGATTCCTTCTTCTTGGGAGATGATGGCTGTTCGGTACTACTACCATCGGCTGATGGAGGAGTGACTTTTCCTTGACATCTGAGGAGGAAATCTTCTTGACTTCTTGAGGGGCGGCCTTGTTGTTGGATGCAGACGTATCCGTGGAAGAGTCCTTTTCAGAACTCTTACCGGACTTGTTATCTGCTACTCCTCTCCCACTGCCGCCCTTGTTACTGTTACTCTTCTCTTGCTGTTGGGGAATAGTGCTAGAAGATTCTCCACCTTTGGAAGGAGAAGACTGCTTATTCTTGGAGGACTTGTTGTTAGGAGATGATACATCCTTCTGTGTATCCTTCGTCGTTGCAGTGGCAGCCGATGCGCCTCCACCGCTACTGCTTTCAGAAGATTTAGATGCCTCTTTACTCTTTGCAGCAGCATTCCCTGATGACGAGGCATCCTTGTTATTAGATTCTTGAGGTACAGAGTTACTTGAGGAAGCAGACTGCTGGTTCGATTCAGCAGGTTGTTGTTCCCCGTGTGGACTATTTTGATTATTCTTTTTCTTCTATTAAGTTGTATAATAAAGAAAGGGGGATTAAAGGAAGATGTGAGATATATGCGGTAACACAGGCATATAAATATAAAGACATACGTGTGCGTATATAATTGTGGATACACACACACCCACCACAAATCAACAACCACAGATAATTTCTCACTCACCTTTTTATTCTTCTTCTTCTTCTTTTTACCAGGCGATCCAGGCTGCTGATGCTGGTTATTACCATTATCTACCCCTTCCTTATTCACTTGCTGTTCTTGATTCGACACAGCATTACCCTGTTTTTTATCCTTTACGGATTCATTTTTACTATTACTTGGGGATGTAGACTGTGAGGAACTCTTAACTATTGTACCAAATATAGATTGATTGGCTGAGCCCGAAGAGATCTTATCCTTATTGGAACTCTTATTGTCGGAGTCCTTTTTATTTCTTGATGTAGGGGATGTATTACGGCTAGTAGTAGAGTTATTATTACCCTTACTCACATCATGTGTATCGGGTGGTAACGGCTGCTGCTTAGCAGGCTGTTGTTTGGATACCTTACTACTACTAGTGGTATCAGTAGAAGATTTATTATCTTCCGACTTTTTATCACTATAACTCTCTTTCTTCGAGGCTTTAGTAGTATTGTTGGATGAGTTTACTACGTTAGTAGCAACATCATCATTAGATACAGTTTTCTTTGCATTATCATCATTGTTGTTGGGTGTGTTATTTTTAGTGGAAGAGTCGAGAGAAGAAGTTGATATTGGTATAGCTTGGCCACTCATTGTTAATCGACTATTGTTTAACCGAGAAGCTGTAGTATTGGGCCTACTATTGATTGATCTATTCCTCGCCGCCCACATTCAACATTGTGAGGACATTCACACTACTAGATTATTGCTAGCCACTCGATTTTGTGGTCGCCAAATATCGCCAAACAATTTTATACCCGTGGCCGTGGTTCAATGAAGAAAGATTTCTCATACGCAACTAAGGCAGTATTAGTGAGTAGTTAATGTGAAAAAGACTCATTGTATAGTATAGAGGTGCAATTGGTATGTACACACGTATAAGTAAGAACTTCAGGTTTGTAATTCATGATAAGGTCTTGTGAGAATAAAAGATACACGAGATATGCTCTAGTAGTAAGTAGCTATTAACTTTTACACATTGGGATTGAGTTCTTATAACCCAATATCCCCACTTAGCACGACTTCATAATTGTTTCACATATGTATATTTCCCTTCTTAAAACCCAAAGGGTCCGATTCCACTAGTAAGAAAGTATGGATGTAATAGAAATCCTGTAATATCCGGTCTCTTCTTTGGATCTAAATTCAAACAGTTACCGATCAAATCTCGAAGTTTGGCATCGGGCACAGCACTAACATCAATCTCAAATGTATCTTGACACAATTCCTTAGTAACAACACTTGCACCCTTCTTCCCAAAGTATGGCACACCGGTGGATAACTCATACAGCATCATACCAAGACTCCAAATATCATACGAGTATTCTAGAATAAAATCCTCTCCATATCCACCTATGAATGCCTTGGCGAATTCAGGTGGACATGCCTCAGGTGAATAATCGATTGGATTACCACCTTTCACAATCACACTTTCCAAATCAATTCCCTTAACTCCAGGTAATCCCATACTACCCTTCATATCACTAACTTCCTTGAAAAAATTATCATTATTCACAACAATAAAATTCTCAGTCTTTAAATCAGTCCATACTAAATTACTTGAATGTACCGCTTGGATACATTGTCCAGCCGAGGATGCTGCATCTCGTAATGCCCGTCCACGAATAGGTAGACCCTTCCTAGCCGATAATAATGCCTTCAAGTCATAAACTCCAGATTCAATTACCAATGCTGATACTTTACCATCTAAATCACGTTTATTACTAGTAACATACTTAATATAATCAATCTTCCGGACGAATCGTCCACTGAATAATCCCGATTGTACCTTGTTATAATTTGTACTCTCAAGTTCTAATCGGTCGGTATCGGGTGATAATTTGATAGTTAGTTTTTGTACCTTGGATTCGTCACCATTCTCAAAGCCAGCTGGTACGTCGGGAATATTTGGATTGGCTAGGTATGCAGTCCAGATTTTAGCATCCCGTCCCGATGATTGACTTGGTTTCCCTGCTAACAGATACTTTCCTTTGGGTCCAACTGTTGTACCCGTTAATGCAAATTTAGTTTTGGCAAGTTTTTGTAATGCTGCATTGTCAACTTTGGGTGATGCCACTACTGGTGATGGCGGAGGAGGTGTTGCTTTCTTTGCAGCAACGACTGCTTTTGGTTTTGCTACTGGCTTTGGTTTTTGTACCTTTATTGAAGGTATCTTTTTAGGTGCTGCAACAGATTGCTTCTTCGCAGATGCTGCTTGTGCCTTCTTCTTTTCATCAGCAAGTCGTTTCTTCTCAGCTGCCGCAGCGGCTTTCTCTGCTGCAATCTTGGCCTTCTTTTCATCAGCTTCCTTTTGTTTTAACTTCTTCTCTTCTACTGCAGGTATTACTCCACCAGGTGCTACATTACTCAACTTGTACTTACTACCGCTCTTAGTTTGAACTAAAACATTAGCATTGATACTAGACGGATTAGTTACTAATGAAGATGTTGTTATACGATCACCGTCAGGTATTGTTGGATGATTTTTAACTCGACCTATTATCGTACCCTTCTTTGAATCATACTTCCAATTACTAATGATTGGTGGAGCTGCAGATAGAGATAAGTCTCTGTTTGTTATTGATGTGGAGATTTTGTTTTGTGAATTTTGTGTTATTGGAGCAAAGGCTAGAGAGGATTGCAAGCACGATGCTGCGCATGCTAGAAGTGCCACAAGCGTAGCTCTTTGTATTCTCATATTGATACACTTGATACCCCTATATTATCAGTGGTTGTCGATTAGATTAGATGATTCTACTACTACTACTATACTGATCAGCTTCCTCTTCTTCCGTCTTCCTCAAAAAATTACATTATGAGAGTGTAAGGATACCGTTTATTGAAATTTGCAATGAGTCATACGTTGATCATGGCGGCCTCTACAATACTTGACGAGCGCCACCAGCGCAGGCATTTTGTTGTCGGTGCTACAGATGATGAGAATATAAATGTTTTAAAGTTTTCATTAGTCTGCAGTAATAACAAGAACCGGTACACTTTATATATAATAAGGAAAAAACACACATTAACAACTTTCAAAATCAAGGTACGATAATATTAGTAACACTATAAATAGTACAACAATGGACCAACTATCATTAGCAACATTTCCCGGGGTGACTGGTCAAGTAATCACAGCCCTACAACTCTTCATAGCCGCTACTTCGTATTCTGTAGAGACTAATGCAAAGACTAGAGCACAGTATTCAAAGTTTTCCAGAGCAAATGACAAAACAACAACAACAACTTGGCCATCTCGAGTTGCAATGATGATTATATATACTCCAGCTTTTCTTGCATCTGCAGCTATCTTGATAATGGGCATGTATGATGTAAAGAGTGTACCTCTACCATCATTAGCTACCGTCTTCTGCTGTATTCAATTTGCAAAGAGATGTGTAGAAGTCATGTTCTTACATAAATATTCTGGACGGACTGATAAGGGAACGCCAACTCAGATTTCTGTATATTATACCTTGGTCACGGTATTGATTGCATATGCTTCTGGTAGTAGTGGTCATGATGCTAGTATCCAAATGATATCTGTTGGTACTGCACTGTTCGTTGTTGGTATCATTGGAAACTTCTATCATCATTACCTTCTTGCCAATCTAAGAAGCAGTTCATCTAGCAAAGACAAAGCAAAGTATGTAGCACCTAGAGGTGGGCTCTTTTCATTAGTTGCTACTCCTCATTACCTCTTTGAACTGATTGGTTGGCTCGGAATTGCAATCGTTTCGAACCACTTGAATAGTTATTTGGTCTTTGCAAGCATGACGAGCTATCTTTCCGGCCGTTCTGTTGCACAGAATGAGTGGAATAGGCTCAAGTTTGATGAGAAAGAGTGGTCGGTTGATAGAAAGAACATGGTTCCGTTCATCTTCTAGATAAGTTGTCGATGCACATATGTATAAAGTAATCATTATTAGAATGCAATTGATATCACCAGTGCACTGCACATCTACAACTCATCTTCACTATCAGAAGAATCTAACTCATCCATGATGTCAATCTCTGGGAAATCACCAACTTCTACATTCTTTCCTCTGAAGAAACCACCACGGTTAGACCCAGGAGCTTCGAAATAACGCACGCCACTTGATTGGACAGTGCCATCTGTCTTGCCGACTGGTTCATCTAAAATAACTCCTACCCAATGTCCACCCCCACCCAATTCATCAATAGGCCCAAGGAAGGCAATCTCACCACGACGTGATCCTGGCTGTACTTGACACCGTGCATTGAGTGTGAGATGCTCGATTGAATCTGATCCATTCTCAATCTCCACTTGACTTTTTGCATTATCTTGATCATCCTTGGTAGTAGCTATATTGTCTTCTTCACTACAACGAACAATTGTACCATTTGATTCATCAATTTCAAATCCAACTTTGACTTCTCCACTTTCTTTGTATAACCTCCGTGCCTCGACCAACTCTGCATGTTCACGTGCATGTTTCTTCAGACTAAATTGAGGATCGACATCCTTCTTCTGTCTACTCCAATCCCTCAGTGTTCCTTTACGCTTATCATACTCTTCATCTGTCATACGATATTTTTCAACCAATGATGTATCCTCATAGGCACCACCGGCAGAATTGGAATGTGGATTAATATCAATACAATGCACATTCGATCCCAGTGGCAAATTGTAATATCCCAACATACGCTCCGACTCTGTATTTGGCAATATCTCATAATAGACACTACCACCTGATTTGAGTTGCAAGTGTTGATGGTGGGGTGGTGTACCTGACTTTTGATGTATACGTTGACGTAATTCATCTACTGTTTCATGTTTATCAAAACGTATTTCAGCATGTCGTTGTTGTAAATTGGAATGGGTTAGATCAAGGATGAGTGTCGATGCAGCTAGTGAATTGTATTGTGTCGAGTCTGCCGCTGTAATGTATGACTTGAGAGCCAGTAGATCTTCATTTTTAATGGCTGCCATCTTGTTTATATATATTATTATGTAAGCAATGAACCAATAAATTTGCAATGAAAATAACTTTTGTTATTGTGTATGTATTTGCTATCTCTGTCGCCACCGATCTGCCGATATAAACTAGATATATAATGCGATACTCTGGAGTAATGAATGATGTATTCTATACTACTATACAGAGGAACTACACGCTATATTGATTTCGATAGCATTTATTTACTACAACATTAAAAAAATGTACCATAATCTAATTTACGGTATATTTCTACTAAGATACGGTAAGGTGTCCGTCTATCTTATCAACAACGCTACACTCCCTATCCTCCCTCCTATATAAGTAAACAAACAAGTAATGGTATATTTAACCACATATAATTATGATTTAAGATAATCTAACATATATCCTTGAATGCCCGACCAAATAATTATTCCTTCTCCGTTGCCATTGGCATTCTCTTCTCATTTATCCCTTCTATTTCTACTCAAACACTCTCAGCTTGCAACATATTCAACAACACACTTCTAATAATAACCTCTCAATTTATAGAGATATTTAGGCCATTGCACCAGCATCAGCTGAAAGGGCAACATTGGAACGACGTGACTTATCGTACATGTAGTATGCAACACCTCCAAGGACGATAGTTGTGGCGGCAAATAATCCGGCAAAAACCTTGGCGGCGGAAACTCCACTACTCGAGGTACCCATCTTTCCTGGCTTCTTCAAACTCTTGAGGATTTCACAACCATATGTGTTGGGGTAGTAGGTGGTACCATCGGCTAACTTATCCTCACACTTGGCAGCATCTTCGTATAGACGCTCACAGACCTCAACAACCTCATCCTCATCTTCTTGGTCACCGTTGTTGTTCTCGTCATACTCCTTGGGTTCCATGCATGATACACAGTAGTCATCAATAAGGTTCTCCTCGGCGTATGGAAGTTCCTGTCCAGCGAAGAAGTTGGAGAAGGTATCGGAGGGTGCAGGCCAGGAACAAGTTTCATCCATGAAGACACCCATGTGGATGGCCTTACCATCGGCACGGCAGTAAGGACCGACGAAGAAACCCAAGTCCTGTTGGGCATTCTGGTTGTTGTAGTTGTAGTTTTCGTTCTGGCCCTGGTTAACACCACCATTGTTGTAGTAGTATGCCTGAAGAGCATCGTCATCAATATCAAGCTCGTCGCATCGGGCTGCCTCTTCTAGGTTCCATTCGAATACGTTTTGGTTGTTATTGTTGTTGTTGTTGTTCTGGTCATCTTCACAGTAGTCAAGACCGGCGGCAACATAACATCTATAGTGGAGTGGTGTGGGAATGTGGGTGAGAATGTGGTGGTTGGAAATTATACACATGATATGCACATAAATAAAAAAAAACTTACGCGTATTCGTTATCTTGGTAACAGGTCTCACGGACCTGTTCACAGTTGTACTCCTGTGCCTCTAGCTTACTCTCAAGGAAGGCCTCAACGAACAAGTTCATATCGATAATGTAATCGGCACCGTTGGAACAGCTTGCATCACACCCGCCACTTGAGTTGGTTGGGCAAAGCT
>Ga0075439_14102_pt1 | contig 10112 bp, 8 predicted proteins | sample MintriSingleCell_FD_74264 | JGI IMG/M metagenome (GOLD analysis project Ga0075439, IMG submission 74264) | Marine eukaryotic communities from Monterey Bay, USA to study complex ecological interactions - Minidiscus trioculatus JGI Plate_4_G5... | ecosystem: Environmental > Aquatic > Marine >... | reverse complement strand
TGTAATGTATTATTGGTACGTAGTGGGGTAAGCACTTCTATTGGATCGGGGTTATGGGTCTCGGTAGGCACCGCGCTGGTGAGGCCTACAGCCACGTCAAAAAGGGTGTTCCCCACCATCACGGCGTAGTCCCCAGAGGGGACCCCAGCGCCGTTCTGTTGGGGAACACCCTTTTTGACGTAGCGGAACCCAACCACTCGCTTATACTTTTGGGGTAAAAAAGAAAAATTTGATTACCCCTAATGACTCGAAAAGGTTAAATCTGGTGGGACTCAATGTTAAAATCTGACCAGATTTAGTTAAAATCTGACCAGATTTAGCTAAAATCTGGTGGGTAAAATCTGGAAAAAAAATTTTCTGATTAGTCGGTGAGGCAGATTTGACTGTCGATATATAATACCGGAGTGGAAGCTAGTTGCTATATAGCATTAGGGTCTCATTCATTCGATCGAGAGCGAGCCAGTAAAGGCGAATTAAAGCTAAAAGAGACTTAAATGTCATGTCCTCTCTATCTTACTTTACAATGATGTAAGATACTGTTTCTATTTACTTTTTTCTTTAACAGCTCTTCCTGGGCATGAAGTCAGCCGAAAAACAATACAAATACAATTTCCATTCTTGATGATCTCTAACACTGCCTATAACACCGAATACTGTTTCTATTTACTTTTCTTTAACAGCTCTTCCTGGGCATAAGCCAGCCGACATAAACAAAACGATATTAATAACTCAATACAAAATGTTTCCCTTCTTCTTGATCTCTAACACTACCTATAATTCGCCCAACATCTCCTTTGATAGCCTGACGACCCCCTTTTTATGATCAGAGTGGGGATGATGCTTTAAAATCAAAGTATACTTAACACCATTGTTGGGGGTGACGCCATGTGCAATATCATCCTTATGAGCTGTGTGCAATATGAAGAAAGGACACGATATATGTCAGTCAAAGCAGATGTAGAGACAATAATGAAGTGAATGCAGTGCTCACCAATAGCTGTGCCCCTACGTTCGTTACTCTTATGAATACCAAGAGCAGTCATATGAAACACATCTCCTCCTTCATAATTGTCATTCAGTGTAATCTCTAACGAATCATATGAATCCTTGTGCCAGTCTAATCCACCGGTAGGTAACCCAACACGTACAAGATACATAGTATCAATAGGCACGTCACCGAAGCTATCATAGAACATGTCAATGATGTTCTCCGTGTCATCCTTTCCAATCAAATCAACAAGCTCATTAGCATGGAGTTTCTTGTGGTATAGTTCATCAGCATTATCACCATGCAATACCCATGATTCAAAGTCATCCTTAACTCCTTTTCTAACAGGTACATCAATACCTGAAGTAAAGGCATCTTCCATATGTTTCACTAATGCATCACAGCTCTCAACAGAGATAAGTTCGTGCTTGACAGAGAAGGTAGCATCATCTTTGGCACCCACGTCTTGAATAATTTTAAGCCTGCGGTACGACGGGATATCTTCTTCAATTGGTTCATTTTCTTCATCTCCATAGATCAATAATCTATTATTATTGCAGCTATATCCACCATCACAAGTAGGAGGTGCCCCATCTTCACAAGGTACACATTCACAATTGTTGTTGCAATCAGAGGCATCACAGCAGGGTTCAAAAGCGGCACCATTGCCTACCGTGCATTTTGCCTGATAGTATATATTATTATTCATATATAATATACATTAGTATCAATATTTACAAAGCAGATAAAACACATAAAGACAACAAAAGAGTAACTTACCGACTTGGTATCTGATTTAGCTGCCTTGGTACCTTCACTACTACTCTTGGATGTTTTGGACGATGGACCACTTTCGTCATACGCCATAAAATCGACATTCTTTGCACTGCTTACGGACGCCGCGGCCTTGTTACTGTGGATTTTTTCGTTAATACCATACCCCGAACCATATCCAATTGCAATACATACGGCAAATACGGCTAGGAAAAGAATGGCAACCTTTCCAATGGTCTTTGAGTACCAAGCTTTTTGTTGGGGTATATTGTCGTTGTCGTTAACATTCTTCTCAACCTGATTGGGTGAACCCTCCTCCTCATTGGAAAAGAGAGTTCGAGGGGCTTCAACCTCGATTGATTCTTTATCTTCGACAGAGTTCATTTTAAATGTATATCTTTTTAGGATAATATAACGATTGATATTGTTATTTAGGTATATCAATTATAAATCATTCACATGCACCTAACATTAATATGTTCAAATTTCAAATGTCGAACCCACGAGAAAGTGCCGATATATAAGATTGATTTGGTACTTCGTAATCATTAGGGGTCAATATTAAAAAGTACCATACAACATACGAAAAAAGGACACCCCCCCCCCCTTTTTTTCATTTCTACAATGTTTGATGATATACAAACTAATGTGCAAATGATTTAGCTGGGAAGATTATCCGCCAGATTGACGCCGATATCAGCATCAATAGATAATAGTTGAATACACAACATAAACCAATCTACAACATTATTATTAAGATTATTATACACTTCTGAACTTCTGACAATCAATCAATAACTCAAGAGTGAGGATGTCCATTATACATATTATACTATTTGGCTGGTTGACGATTATCAAGTCAGCGGCGAACGCTTTATCAAATGATTGCAATGTAAAATCAATTGATGGTGAATGCCATGCACCTACAACTACTAATGACCAATCGAATACAAACAATATTGACTATCTGATAGTAGGAGCAGGGGGTGGAGGTATACAAACAGCATTACTACTTCAAAAATATGGACATTCTGTACAAATACTTGAGAAGCAACAATCTGCAGGTAGCTTTTGGACAAAGTACCCACGCTTCCAGGAATTGATATCAGTTAATAAACGAGTTTCAAATGAAACACAAATCATGAGATATGATTGGCATTCAATGTTGGAAACACCAATTAGTATGTGGGATATATCTCAAGATTACTTCCCATCGGGCTTAGACTTTCATAATTATATGAATAGAGTTGTAAAAGAAGCAAATATTGATATACAATATGGATTTGAAGTTGCAAGCTTTGATACAAAACAACCATGTGTCAATTTAGTAAACGATACAACAATTTGTGCAAAGTACAGAGTATTTGTTGCAACTGGATTGCAAGAGAAAGATGAAAGATATCTTGAAGCTATTGGTGGGGTGAGATACTCAGAAGTTACAAAAGATATGGCTGTAGGTAAACGAGTTTGTATCCTTGGGAATGGTAACGCCGGGATGGAGGTTGCTCAAAATATATATCAATTAGCTGACCGTGTATTTGTTATGGGCAAACATCCAGTTCGTGTTAGTGCTGTGACAAAATATACCGGCGATGTTCGTGTCAAGTTCCTGCAGAGTAAGTGATTTGATATTGAGAACTGACATTAACAACTTGTTCTAACCAACAGGATACATATGCTTTGTTCATATCATAGCACTTGAGAACTTTCATGGTAAACTATTAGATGCAATCTATCAACCAAGTTATCATTTAACTGGAATCGGAAATAACCTGAATACAACGCAACTTGACGAGCTTCATAAAGGGGTGTCAGGTGCCTTGACTGCTGCACTCAACGACTGTCAGCTTTTAGTGTTGGCAACTGGATTCCTCTCTCATGTACCAGGGCTGAATCTAGACGGTGAACGATTTCCGCTAATGAAAGACTGGTATGAAATGGACACTAATCCACATGTCAATTATGTTGGTTGGTTAATGCACAAGTTTGATTTCAGAAAGGGTGCAGGTGGCTTTCTTTCGGGATATAGGTAAGCATTCAAACATAATATAGTTGCTTCTTCTCGGTTATACTCACCAAACTCTTTATACTTTTTTCTAGATACTTGATTAGAAACTTGGTACATCATGTCAATGAGAAAGATCATGGTTTCTCCTATCCCTATGTTTCTTTGACAACTGAAGAGCAACTTCTTGATTATGTTGTCAAGCGGTTTCAGATTAGTGACGAGCTTGTCATATTGCAGGATGGTGTTATTCTCCGTGATGCTATCGTGACCGTGATAAATGAAGAAGGAGCGAATGAATATCACTACTATGAAGGCGTCACATACCAATTCCATCCAGAGTTTGATGATAATACAATATACTTATACCTCAGATGGGGTGATGGGAGATCAGCTGCAAGTGTTTTTGACAATATCTACACTTATAGTGATACCAAAAAGCTCAGGAATACAAAACTTCATCCTGTAATAGAAGTGGATGAGATGACTAGAGAAGCACAAGAGGATATAGACATGTCTTGGACTGATGAAATGTTTACTATTCCAATCAGATCAATTGTGAGTGATGCTATCAGAGGAGATTACTCACTGTTTCGTCCTAAAGAAACGTACTCATATGAGAGAGGTAAATACAACCAACCAAAAGAAAATTATGTTGGGCCAGAAGTAGGCGAGTCACTTGATAGTCAGCCAATTAATGTGCGAAGTTTAAGAAAGGCTTTAACGAAGGCCATCCAACTTGATGGTACCAAAGAAGCTCTTGAAATGGTTCGTGAAGAGGCTCGAATAGCTTTGACATCCATGACATTTCATGAATCAAATGTTTCTTCACCTCCTCCTGAAGGTAACAGTGAGATGCCAACTTCTTGTGCACCTGGAGGCACGTCGTGTGGTATCTCTGAGTGCTGCGAAGGCATGACATGTCTATATATTCCCAGAGTAGAAGATAGCTTTTGTGTATATATGAGCAAAACATGATAGGCCATTGATACATTGATTAAAAAATGCACACATAAATTTTATGAATGATTACTCTGACTATATACAACTAACGCCTTCTTCATTGTTTCTGGGGCATTTTGTCAATATCGCTAAACACCAATTCTCTTTCCTTGTTTAAAGCATAGAGTTTGCCACTCTCGTCTCCTTTAGCAATATCATTAAATAATAACTGCATTGTACCTTCCACTCCTTCCCGAGGTGTCTGTGCAGACGTCTCTTCTTTCTTTAGTCCTTCATACTTAGGCATCTTTAATATCAAGTCAGTATAAACCAACCCCGGATCGTAACTCGATACACGTAAGTTTGGATATTGATGTGCAAGCCTAATCATGTATGCATCTCCAAACATCTTCGCTAGCCCATACATGTGAAAATCTGGCGCAGATTCAGAAAAAGGTCCTCCTGGATATCCGATTTCTTCAAATGCTTTGATTGTTTCTTCAATTGTATTGGATCTTTCATATGCTGCTATACATTCATCAATCATTGGAGTAATTGTTTCATCAAATGAAGAGTTCTTGTCCATAAGTTTTGCTTGATTTTCTTTGCTTGCATACGAATTCATCAAAGGTCCTAAGCCCGAGGAGACTACTACAACTCGGCCATCGTATTCGACTATTGGAGTAAAGATGTCGAGAACTCTTCTTACACCTGTTGCACAAACATCCATCAATTCTGGTAGTGGATATCCCCAAAGTATACCGGCATTCGAAACAACTCCAGATAGTTTTCCATCTTTGCCTAACTTTTGCTGTACTGTTTCCAGTGCAGATTTAACTGATGCATCATCTGTAACGTCTAATTGTACCACATCAACTCTACTATCACCATCATTATCACTGCAACATTCATCAATCAGTTTCTGCTTTGCAGCTTCTCCTTTTTTCAAATCTCGACTGCATAAAAAGACATGTGTATTAGAATGTTCTAATAATATCCTTTCACAAGTTGCATATCCCTGTCCTTTATTAGATCCACTAATGAGGTACGATTTCATCGCAGGTGATGATACAGCTAGAGCGGTAACCACAGTTGATAATGTCGATAGGAATAGGAAGATGTTATTGAAGATTATTGTCATGCTTGTGTTGTATGTACCTAGGTATCTTATTTGCTGTGTTGTATATGTATCTTATGATTATATAATTCAGACTCAACAACTACCATTGAATACTACTAGAATGCAATGGATATGCCAAAACATTTGCAACACACTCAATCAGAACATCCGCCGAGAGCCCGAGCTCTTCGCGTCTTCATCTCTGTTTATGAAATGTCAAATGACCACCACTAATTGATAGTTCATAAACGATAATTGCAATATGAAACCCTGACGATATATGATGCATGTTTGTTTATTGTATTGCAATGGATATGTTATTCTTTGTATACAATAGACAAATACACGATGATAGAAAACTATCTCTTCTCTTTATGTCTTTCACAACTCTCATAAAATTCCTCGAAATCTCAATAGGTAGATATGGTACGATACGTTACGATAGCATACAAACATGATATGGATAGCTAGCCAGGGATGTGAGATTAGTGTTTATTAGTTGATTGTTGTATTGTCAATATCATTGTAGATGTGGAATAAAATCTATAGAGTCTAAGATTGATCAGAGAGAATATTATAACACAGTTACATAAGTACATAGTATACTCAATACTCATATCATTGCTTGAGACTGCGCAGTGATAATAATCGGAACAATCAGTATGGCGGCGCTGATTCGCAGCACTCGTAGCAACAATAGCTCACACTATTATAATGGTAGAGGAAGTAGTGCTCACAATAATATAGTCGATGATGAAGCAAACAAGGGAAATAGAAAGTCATATATCCAGCGTATCAAAGCACAACTTGTAATATACACCTGTTGCTTTTTATTGGCATGCACTCTGATGTACATTTACTCATCTGGTGGTAACGATACAACAACAATGCCAAAGCTGAAGATAAAGGTAGCACCTCCATCAAAGGCATTACCAGGTCGAATCATATACGGTGCTAAAAGTAAAGGAGATAATACAGCAAAGTTGGTCAAAGAAGCAATAGAGTCAGGTTTCCGGCATATTGCAACAGGTAGTTTTCATCATGAGTATAATGAATCAGGAGTAGGAGAAGGTTGGAAAGCTTCCGGTGTATCGAGGAACGAGCTATATCTGCAGACACTATTCCTACATAATTCAGTCAGTGGGTATGCTACACAAAATTGTCATCTGCCTGAGATATGTCCACCATCGCCAGATTTGAGTATTGAAGAACAAGTTCACATCTCTATCAAATCTAGCTTATACAATTTACAAACAGATTACATAGATGGAGTACTTGTTCACAACTTTCGTGCTAAGTTACAACCATATGAAGAAACAATACAAGTTTGGAGAGTATTAGAAGACTATGTTGATAAAGGCACCATACGTCACTTGGGCATTGTTAGTGTTCATGATAAAGAGTATTTGACAAAGTTATATAATGAAGTGAGAATAAAACCAACAATCATTCAGAATAGATTCCATTCCAATCGTGGCTATGATATATCTCTTCGGCCATTGTTCAAAGAATTGAACATGTCAAATCAACTATTTTGGATCTTAACAGGTAGTGCCGGGGGTAGGATACGTAATAATGAAGTGGTGAAGGAACTAGCACAGAAAATGGGTGGAGTGTCACCACAGATATTACTGTACTCATTTACAATGGAGTTGGGTTGATCACCTCTCATTGGATCAATATAAGTCATATGCAAGATGATGTTAATAACTTGATACGGAATAGAATACAGTGGAAGAGAGATGACTTGATTGCAATGGCCAATGTCATCAACGAGAATTTGATACAGTAGCATGAAAATATAGCAATTAGATAGAACAATACGCTTTTTAACTATGGGAGACTAAGACAAATAGGGAGCACAAAAGCACAGAGATACCTTTGTGTCATCTTGCGTCAACTCTTCAACTAAGCTAACTATAAACATCAATAATTTAACTTCTTCTATATGCAGGAGTAGCGGCTTATCTACCCACAGTGCTTTGGGCTTTAGTGGGTGGAGAAAAAATGTTTGAGTTTCATTCGTGTCTGTATCTTTTAAAATATTTTGTGTGGTGCATCCTTCATTAGTTATTAAGAAGCTCAAGAGCTCAATATAATAATAACAATAAAAGGTAAGCTCATTAAGGCTAAAGAGATTCATCATCAGTGAGGTATGATGTTCCGTTTTACCATTGTCCGGTTTACGTACAACTTGAACTTTTTGTGAAGATATCATGTTGAATACTGATTGTTGATACATGTAAATATTATATGACTGTTTATGTATGTTATGCACCATTGTATGAAAACAAATTATATTATGTGAACGCATCTAACTTCTCAACTTGTATCTTTCCCTATGCACAGAGTATCCATATTCACTCATCCGACCGACATTTATATATCAATATATCATGTCCACAAATAATGAAGCAGAGGCATTAAAGGCCGAGGGGAACAAGTTGGCAAAGCAGCAAAATTGGGCAGCTGCTGCAAAGAAGTACGAACAGGCCACATCAATTGACCCATCATGTGCAGTATATTGGAGTAATCTTGCACTCTGCTACTCCAAGATGGACCTGCTAATCGAATACAAGACAGCTGCTACAAAGACAGTAAAGGCTGATCCATCATTTGTGAAGGGATACGTCAGACTGGCAAATGCTCATCATCGACTATTTGAATTTGAAGATGAAAAGGAGACTCTTCAGAAAGGATTGGAAGTGCATCCTAATCATACCGAGCTCACGAAGATGATGACAAATGTTATGAAAGAAATTACGTCAAGGGAGAAATTTCAACAAGTATTACTAACAGTGCCTGATGTCAAGCCTATTCTACTCGGTGGTGTAGCCGGTGAGGGATTAAGTGATATGGTTGAGCCTTTAGCAGCGGCCAATCCATGTTTCTTTGGGTTGAAGCGATCTGTTCTACCTCCTATCAGCAAGAAGTACAAAGATTTGTCAAAAGTTAGTAGTGATGGAGTGAAAGATGTTATCGAAGCTTTCTTTAATGGTTCGGTGAAAGCTCAATGGGTACTATCATCAGATTCGGGTGCTCTGGAAGTGGAAGGCTATTTGCCAAATGATTCAGTACCAGTTATGAGAGTTAGCCTTTATCCACCAACTGGTTTTCAATACCAAACGGATCAGCATCCACAGTATCATAACACTTTGACGTTGGAAGATAAGCGATCAATTGGGGTTGTATTGATGCACCGTCTTCTTCGTGAACACGGCTTCGACATGGGTAAACAGTTGCATGAGATGATAATGTTTGGACTTGTTACTGAATTAACCAAGGTAAGCTCAAGGTTATGTGATATCCTTTTTTTTTTGTGCACATGATATGTCTCTCCCTTACTCAACCTTCACCTATCATTCTGCTTCTCAGAATTACAATCACCTCAACCGATTCAAAGATTCGGTCGATGTTAGGCTTTCATTTGCAGATATGGCCGTGGGTAGAAAGCTGTATGGTTTGTTAGATCACATTGGCACCTTATTCTGTGGGGGGACTTCTGCAATTTGTCACATGTGTGAGGAGTTAGAGGCCGCCAAGTATTACGGAGAGGCAGCCTTGATATACTCGGAGTTGTGTGAAGGCCGACTGTTTGAACGGTATGAGAACCTGTCTAAAGCACAGCTCCATGCCTATGCAGGTCTCGCTTTCAAGCGTAACCAAAACTTTGTCGATTCGGAAAAAGAGTACATTGCAGCTTTGCGTGAAGAAGGAGCTTCCTTTCAGAGAAACGCCTACAACCATGCGTCTCATGTATTGGGAAACCTAATGACAATGTATCGAATTGTATCTTCGGAAGTGGTATGCGGTTTGAAGTCAGATGAAGTTCACAGAGAAATGCAGAGAGCACATCATGTTCTTACAGGTTTGCTTTCAGTAGCTCGATGTCTCCCTGAAGGGGATGACGGCACGATCGGGTTGGGACTACCCTCAGCAATGTTGGAGGGTATTTTGAAAGACTCTTACAAGAACAGGCACAAAGCATTCAAAGCAATTCTCAAGGCAGTGTCAGCTCCAACTATTGAGGAGTATCATGAGCGTTTATTTAGCTGCCAGAACGACCGCCCAATTGACGTGAGAATGGCAAATCCACGTGACAAGCAAGAAATGCAAGCCGATGTGTTAAAGCATCAAGAAGATATTGGCAAATCCTATGCTCGAGAAACCACAAAGAAGAGGGGGGATGCTGACATTGAGACTGGCTGGGAGTGTAATTGTTGCCACATGGTATCAACAGAGAACAAGAAACGTTGTCCTTGCCTAACTGTTTGTTATTGCTC
>Ga0075439_15196_pt1 | contig 10122 bp, 6 predicted proteins | sample MintriSingleCell_FD_74264 | JGI IMG/M metagenome (GOLD analysis project Ga0075439, IMG submission 74264) | Marine eukaryotic communities from Monterey Bay, USA to study complex ecological interactions - Minidiscus trioculatus JGI Plate_4_G5... | ecosystem: Environmental > Aquatic > Marine >... | reverse complement strand
GTTATTGTTCATCATACCCTGTGCTTGTTGCTGCTGATTAGTCATCATGCCAACTCCACCTTGCATTTGCATATTATTTTGCTGACCAACCATAGCCTGTTGCATCTGAGGCTGCTGTGAAAAGTTGGCAAATCCCTGATCACTACTTTGTTCTTGTGGTTGAGGTTGCATCTGTGTCTGCTGAACAGCTTGTCCTGAAGAAGAAGGGAAATTGGCAAACCCTCCTCCTTGCTGCTGTTGAGGTACTCCCATTTGTTGTTGAGGTACTTGCTGAGGCATGGCAGGTGCTTGATCAAAATTGGCCTGAAAAGCTGGTTGCTGCATTTGCTGTTGCGGTTGTGAGTTATTCATCTGATTACCAGCAGGAGGGAGTGATACCATTGTAGGTTGAACTTGTTGCTGTTGATCTCCAAAATTACCAAAGGCATTAGCCGGTGGAGCAGGATTGGATGGATGGGCCAATACTGTTGCCTCGACACCTTGATCACCCAATTGTGGATGGTAGTGTACCATTACTTGTCCTGGTCCTGAATTAGAAGGAGTGGGCGCTGGAGCAGGTGAATTCATATTGCTAAAGTCAGCCTGGAATGGATCCGCTGTCGTATTATTTTGTGTCGATCCACCAAAGGCATCCCAATCATCATCATTATTTGCAGTAGAAGTAGGCGCAGATGTTGGAACAATGGAATCAAAACCGCCAAAGAGATCGGGTGCTGGCTCTGCTAGAGCAGGAGGATTGTTGTTAACCTCAGGCATAATCTTTCTCCTTCCACTTTCACTTTTTGACTTTGATTTACCATTACTCTTGTTGGATGATTTACTACTTTTGGAAGACGAAGCTGCTTCACCACTACTTGACCCACTACTAGTTTTATCACACCATACCTTATCAATATACTTCATTCTAATCCAACTACGTAAATGTTGCAAATCTGTATTATTTTGTGGTGCCTTCATCCGATCAGATCGGGAGTCATAATTGGCTAAGTATTTTGCATTAACTGCTTCATTGCCTGAAATTCCGGGATTGCGTAATTGTGTAACTTCAGTTGCAGTGAAGGACGATGCTCCTATCCCTTTTACCTTGTGATTGAATTCTCGACTGTTATTTTATAATGTTTGTTTATTGTTTAAGTTTAGCAAGCAAGCAAGAAGATATGAGAAATGAGTATAACTGCAAGATATATGAATATAACAAATAAACAACTTGCAAACTTACTGAATTCCTGAACAAGCCATGCAAACAAATGACCCATGTGTTAGATTCACACTCTGTGTGTGCTGAAATCCGGAGTAATAGATAAGTAAGCATAAAACAGTTAGAAACACATACTGAACATATCATACGCACAAATATCACACACGTTAAACAACCAACAATACCACAAATAATACCAAACTGTATCAAAAGCATACACTACATACCTTAGATGAACAATCGGCACAACTTTTATTGCTAGGTAATCGTTGTAACTTCCTAACAACATCGTCTAAATTTTCTTCAACTACTTTTTTATGCCGACGAGAGGATGGTGTTGATGATGAGGATGTTGTTCGACGTGCCTCGCCTGGTTTTGATAACATAATGATTTACTGTACAACAACAATACTATGAGTTCACTGCTCGATGATATATCTAGTCATTGTGCGCCTCGGCTTTGCTTTATAGTTGGTAGGGCTGGTAGGTCACAGACGGCTTTTTATTGTGTTAGTTGTATTTAGGGTGGATACTTAATCTATCTAGGTATTGACCTCTATTAATCTTGCACTAACTATAACCACACACATTAGGAGATAAGGAGGTTGCATAGGAGGGAGGATGTATTACATTAAGCTCGTATCTATACTGATGATATCAGTGCCGTCGTTGTGTAGATCTTCTTCTTCGTCTACAGCTATATCGAACTTGGCCCCGGCTTTATCAATAGAGAGTATGAAGAAGAAGAAGAAGAAGAGACGAAAAAATGATGTATTAGTAGAAGACGGTGATACAAATAGTATAGAAGATAGGAAAAGGAGACATAGAAGAAAAGTAGTAGCTGATGATGATAATGTACTCTTTCCGTTAGATGATGATAATACCGAGGATGTTGACATACTGGATACATCTACGTCCGAGGATACTGCTTTATCACCAACAATTAATGTCACAAGGAATGAAACATCCGAGTCTATGGATTTCATTGATGCAACAACAACATATAAATACTCAAAACATAAAGAAGAGGAGTTAGTTGAAGAAGTTCGTCCATTAGATGGAGGAGAAGTGATTTCGGTAGATCAAAGTACTACTCCTCCTGTTATGAAAGCTTCTACACACACTACTCAAGAGTATGAAAACATACAATTGATAGAAGAAGATCTAAATAATAGACAAACAACTGTTACAGTCAAAGTATCACGACAACATAAGAAACAAACTGTACATATAGCAAATGATGGATTGAGAAAGAAGAAGTCATCATCGAGGAAAGCAACAGCCGCTACCGGTAAAGGTGGAGAATGCCTCCGACGAATCAAAAGAGAATGGAAGGATGCAGTAAAGACTGGTATAGCATATGATTGGGTCAACAGGAGAACGATCAATACTAAGGAACGCAATAGCAACAATCAGTATGTGAGAATAGGACCTTATGGGAAGAACTTACTTCGATGGCATTTCAGTGTCCTTGGTCCTGCGAACTCGTCATATGAGAATGGAGTTTATCATGGTCGGGTACTATTACCAAAAGACTACCCAGGCTCTCCACCGAGAGTGCAAATGTTGACTCCTAGTGGAAGATTTGTTTGTGCAGCAGATATTTGCCTTAGTGCAAGCAACTATCATCCTGAGACATGGAGCCCTAGGTGGACAGTTATATCATTAGTGAATGCTTTGAGATTGCACATGTTAACCACTGCTAATGAAATTGGAGGTGTTAATACCTCAGAAGAACGAAGAAGAGAGTATGCACAAGCAAGTAGATCATGGCGGTATCCTGGTGTTGTAGATCATTCTAAGATGATTGAAATTGATGGCATCTTTCCACTATTGAGTGTAGAAGATGCCGACTGTGATGACGATGAAGTGTCTAGTAATAATGAGTTGGTTGATACAAATGAAGAAGAAAAGGTCGATCAGTGTGATACAATTATTGACTCTGTGAAGGTAGCAAACACTGATCCTTCTACTGCTGTAAAGCGTAAGAAGAAGAAGTCTGCTAAAAGCAAATCTGCAAAAGCTACCGATGGTAAGACAAGCAGATCAAAGACAGAAACTACTAGTTCAGAAGCTGCCGTATCAAGAGATGACAACAACAACGACTATGAGGTGCTACCTTTCTTAATCAAACGTCTGATTATTGAAGTACTCAAGCTACCACTACGGATAGTTTTTATACTGATGAAGCTGCTTGGAATAGTTGAATACTGTTTGAAGGCAATCATCAATAGCTTGTAAATCTCCTATAGCTTCCCTGTTATGATTGATCATTGCTAATTGGACATAAACATATACCTTGATACAGGTACTACACCGGTGAGTGTCTTAACTTTTCTATCTTACCCAAAAGGAGTTTCACCCAGACATAAACATGAAAACTGATTGCAAAGATTTAAAAGTGTTTATTTGCTTGTGGCGTGGTCAGTTTCGCTGGCTAGTATTGCAGATGCTTGGATGATGTTGATTGCTGCAGATGATTGCAGTATACTTTGTGTCAAGTTCTGAGGCTGTTCGGACGGTACTGTCCAAGTAATCTTTCACTCTCCACTCTCACAATAATTATCAATGCGATATACATTGATACTGTTCAGCATGGCAACTAATAAAGGTAATAATAATTGGAATAAGCTTTCAAGAGCTTGGAGTAAAGATTTTACATCACCTGCAAATTGCAATAACTCTACATCAACTATTCAAAATGCAATACAAAGGACATTACCACTATTGTTTGATGATCCAACATCAGTACCATTCATATGCAGATATAGATCTGATGTTATATCTCCACTTACTACCAAACAAGTTCATCAACTAAGTGAAGCAATTACTCGATATGAAAGTCTATCTCCTTTGAGGGGTAAAATACTTGACAAACTATCACAAAGTACTGGTGATTATAGAAGTACAATACATCGTGTTGAAACATCATATTGTAAGACGGAATTGGAGGACATAATTTATGCGCCATTCAAGCCTGCAAGTAAGGGCAGTTTAGAGGATCGAATAAATGAAGAATACCCAAAGTTGGTTGGGGCTGTGGATACATTATGGAATACAAAAGCATTCAAAGATATATCCAAACTGAAACCCTTTGATAAAGCAGTGATACTATTGGCGAATCGTATAGCTAACGATGTCGAGGTTGTTGATGCACTCATGGACTATTCGAAGCGACAATGCAGAGTACAAGTGAAACAAGTCAAGGAAGAAAAAAAGAAGAAGACATCAGGTAGTGCGAGATCATCTTCATCTTCGTCAACAATATATGAAACATACCATGATTATAATAACAAGGTATATTCACTTCGTAATCATCAAGTACTGGCTATCAGAAGAGGTGTAGCACAAAAACAACTCAAGATATCTTTTGATATAGATGAGGGATGTGTTGATAGAATCATTGAACAAACTGCTTTCAAGTCAAAACAAAGTCATCAGCTCTATCAACATACACCTGACAAATATCTCCAAGGTGTACTTAAAGAAACAATACTGGCTGTGTGCTTTGCAACAACTTGGAGCGCTGGTAATGCAAACAATGATGGTAGCGATGATAAGAGAAGAAGTACTAGTCTGCAAGGAAGACGACTTCCAAAGCTAAGTAGTTCCACAAGTCTATCCTGGGAGACATACCATTAGATTTTGATTGTCAAGAAGAAGAGTCGTGTAAAGATATTATATAAGTAAGTCAATGAGTTATTTTAGATATGTTTCGGCCCTCCATAGGCCAACAACCAAAGGTTGCTTGCGGCGTATTGCATCATCAAGTTGATCGGATCAGATCAAGACATATCCATGCCGAATTGAAGGACGTCTCCCTGATTTATTTCTCGGGTTATCTCCCGATATTAATTGACTTAGAGTCCGAAGTCATCTTCAGTGAAGCCTCTGTTGAACTTGATAGTCACCTCCGTCTCCCCACTTCTAGCAGTAGCAGGGTATGTACCCGAAACGGACAAGTTACTAGGATTGTAACTTGGTTCGGCGGTAACAAAAGATTGAGGGTTGCTGTAGAAATTATCCACAAGCTGTTGTTTCAAGTCTTTCAAGAAGTCAAATTTCACTTCACTATCTCCGGTGAGTTTACCTCTGGCTTGGGTGATAGAAGTGTATGACAAGCCATTGATAATGAATACAATGAGAGGTGACAGATCATGACGGATTGTGTCTTGCAACCTTCCACGTGGGCACCGAATCCTACCAATTGTGTCCTCCAGTAGTGTTCGGAAGTTTATCTCTGTCAACACAAGACGATTTGCATCATCTAGAACACCAGTATGGACTCGGAATCTCCATTCAGTAGCAGCATTAGTGATAATTTCATTAGTAGTTCTGTAAAAACCATTTGATAAACAATGGAAGATGCAACCCCAGCTTCTCATTAGATCATAGAAATAAGCAACAACTGTGCCTTTCTTCTTCTTAGGAGGAAGAACGACACCCAAAAACCTCGCAACCTCTCCTGGGTTTGACATGACGTAGTATATAGCTCCACCATAGAGTCTCCTCCTGACAACCGAAACAGAAGGATGTAATCCTGGTACAGTCATGCCTTGAACCAACATCCCAATCAACTTGAATAAATCACGGCCGAATGTACTGTGATTGTACGCATAATTCGCATGCCATTCATCGAAATTATTTGCCTGTGATATATGATGAGACATGTATAATGTTAGAACAATAAAGATAGCAAAGGAGTTGTTTCCTTTAACAAACTTACTGCAACAGGGCCTACCATGGCTAGCAACAAGAAGCTAACAATAATCCATGACAAGGATGATGTGGCACCACTGCAACGAGTCTTGCATTTGCATCCGCGAACCATCTGTACAAGTCCACAAACAATCTGTTCAACTCGTACAATGATAAACCTAATAATGTTACCAACCAACATGGTGAGCAAGGAGTCGACTATATCGTTTCCAAAGAAGAATTTGATAACAGCACAACTGAATACATAGTCCAAACAAACGGCAACGTTTGGGGGGATGAACGAAGCGATCCATACTCTCAATGAATTGAACTTTGTACCAGCAGTGGCCAAGCCACTAGCAAAGTAAGACAGGCATTTACCAATGCTAGTCAATGCTGCAAGAAGATATGGGCATAGTGGCGACTGTTCATATTGAAAGAATGGATTAGCTACGTGCAAACGCGAATGAATTACGTCTTCTACATTCACTTACCATTGCATAGCATACATGCACCACCAAAGCCACTGGCGACGCAAATATATTCGTTAGGGTGCTGCTGAGACGTCCTGTGATGCTTTGTACGGTAGGATTACAATTCTTATCGAAAGAATGAGTTACAAGAGCAGTAAAGAATGTGTATGCCGCGTAGAAAGCCCAATACGTCCACTCAGGACCAAACTTCCAAAGCAGAAAATATAGCAACAATGCCACACCATTTGCACCTAAGATGGCACCATGAGTGTTGATGCCTAGAACCTTGTTGTCGTCTGCCATTGTTGTTGAGTTGTTGCGAGTGGTAGAAAGTGTGTGAATGTTGTAAAGTAGAAAGTGTGTGAATGTGTTTTTGTGGTACTTTTGTACATAGGCGGGCTTTGTGTAAATTCAATTGACATTATCTTTTACCCCCAAACTATGATATTATATATACTTCATACTTCATGATCCCTGACCCCGGTAATCACTTTTGCCCTCCCCATCTCCCTTACCACTCATCAACTACATCTTCTTCATCATCTTCATCATCAGCAGCAGCAGTCAAAGAAGCACTAATTCTCGCGACTAACGATGAATTACGAGTCCCTTGGACTTTGGCATTAGCTTCCACATAAGCCCCCCAATCTCCGAGCACGGCATCATTCTGCACCCCCATTGTAATATTCTTATATGTGTTCCTCTCACCACGAGGAGGAAGACCGTAATCTCTTAGCGAACCATCGGGTAACTCATCCTTCAGACAGTCCTCCCAATAGAATACACCAATATCAAGATGGTAGTATGATATAGTCTTCCCTTGGTTTGTCTCACCAGACAAACGAGCTACCAAGTCTTCCTGCTTGGGAAACTTACTATTGGTGGTACTTCCCCAGCTCCTCTTCAAATTGTTACGAGATGATGGGAGAGATGATACCTGTTTCTTGATAAGAGATTCCAACTCATTAGCACTGTGTTCAAGAAGAACAAGTGTACCATTATACCAAGCACCGTAGAAGTATTCACCTTTACCTGCTCCTCTTTTTTTGATATAACGGTTGAGTAGTCTTTGTGGTCCATCCAAAGTAATATCACAGACCGGCTTTTCTGCTAAAGCACTAAACGTGGCACTAAGATAGAATGATAACTCAAATGCCTGACGTTTGGAGTTCTTCAGGCTATCTAACAATGCAGATGGATGAATGAGAGCAAACTCCTGTAATACCTTGATGTTTTTAAAGCTAGCCAAACCTTTCAAATGTTCATTGTAGAACTTCCAAGGATATGATCCAGAGACAATTGCATATGGGAACGGATACTCTTGTGCAAGTTTGTCAATATGTTTCACAGAAGCGTCTTTTGAATCAACACGTGCTTTCTTATACTTCTCGTGTGCTGCAACCTGTGCAAGATACTCAGGAGTTACATCATCTTCATCAGCATCATCAGCAAGTTCGGGAGGTTTGGTAGCAGCATCATGTGGGAGGGTAATTGGGATGACATCAGTAGGAACAATTGTGTTCATTGCAATAATTAAAGCAACTTGAGAGGAGACGCCGAATTGTTCAACTAAAACAAGCGTAGCCAACATATATATTTCTTCCAAGGTTGGATTGACTGGTGGTCCATTGGTGCCATCAGTGTCCATAAGACCATTCACATGTAGGTCTTGGCCGCTTGGGGGGAAATGAAGTATTAGTAGAATCCTGAAAAACTTAAGATCAAGTCCTTTGGCTTCAGTTTTGATGAAGAACTCATCTAGATCTTTTGCAATTGTTTCAAGATCTTCAGTACCATTCAATCCGGTTTCATCCAATCCCATTGATAATAAGATTCTTCTCCGAGACCAATCCTCAAGATCATTGAGTAGGGATAGGTCAATATCATAACCACCAAGTAATACCTTGAAGAGATTATATTCATTTTCCTTAAATATTTTCTCCAAATCTTCCTTGGTATTAACTTCTGAGACTGATGCCCCGATACTACCCATTCCAATCTCTTCGTCACTATCTTGTTCATTATTATTACTGCCATTGTTTTGACCGAAACGTGATTGTGCACTATTCAACGTAGATCGTAAACGAGATTGGGCCGAATTTGATACTCTACCAGCAGTTTCAGCAGTTGCACGGTATGCACTTGCAGCCGCACCAACAATTGGATTATTTGATGCCAGGCAGCGGAGTGGACTACCGGAACAACGCCGTTTCCTATTCCTTGAGGAAGATTGATTTTCTAAATCTCCTTCATCCCTATCGGGTTCATCCGATTCACCCAACCTAATGCTACCTCCACCCATAGTACTAAATACTAAACCACCAATAATGAATAACGATCCCAAATACGTGATAATAACTTTAATACCAGTTGGAGGATTGTTAGACCCTAGAGAAATGTACCAGAGCGGCTAGACCAGCCCCGAGAATAAATAACGCGACATAACGGTTGCGAAGCTCTACCATTTGATTAGTAAAATAACACGGCAATCATGGCATAATGTCGATAGGAAGGTTTTATGTTCTTGCAAGAAAAGATGCATGGACTCGTCTGTTAAAGAAGCGCATTAATAATAGATTGTGGAAGGATGTATCAAGCCGAGCAGAAGAACAATCTATTCATGTCTTTTGTGATAATCTATCAAAAGCGTTATTATCACCGCCTCCTATATCAGTTTTCATAAAGGAAAACTCTGCAAGGGGGTCTGGGGGATATTGGTTAATTGTCTGTATGTCCCAAAATCGCAAGATACCAGATACGTATCCTAAATTTAGCAAAATACTAATAGTAAGATCATTCCTTATCTTCATGTCTTTATCTTCATATACTATCGTAATCATGTTGTGTATTGCAAGTATAACAGTATATTCTTCTTTAGATTGTATTCTCCTTTTTCGTCACATCACCGCCACTGCCATTATTGTGCTGCAATTTTTGCCATATTATGCAATAAAATAACAAACAACACCTACCATTGCCATTGCAATATTGTTTTGGTCCGCCATCGTTCACCACCGCTGCCATTATACAATATAATAAGTATATTATAATAATTTAACTGTATATTCGTTTCATATAGTATCGCCGTCTTGTAGACAATTATCACCGCCGCCGCCATCATCTGATTATTAGTTTTAATAAGATGTTGTGATGGGTAGAGAATCGCCCGGGCACAAGAAGTAAGAAGGAACAAGAACTTACATAACGTAGACGTCAGGTTGTTGCCATGTAATATGCATTCGTTGATTTATAGGGTAGCAATATGTATTGCAAATTTTATAATGTTCGACAGGCGGTAATAAGTAGCATTATACGATACCAATGAATCAGAGGTGTTTGATGAAGATTGGTGTTGACACGGAGTGCACTGGTTGCAAATATGGCATAAATTGTTGTTAATGGTATTGGTAGTAGATACTAAGATGCGTGTTACAGCAAAAGAACAATATGCTACAGTAGTCAATATGCTACAGTAGTAGAAGATTGAGTTTGGTATATTTAGTGGTATATTGCTTGGTGTTATGGGTTAAATGATCACATCAAATTAACGACAAGCATCATTACCAATCAAATCATTAGACGGAGAGTTAGTTTATCATCATTTTAGGTTTGGGAAGTAAATAAAAGTACAATATTATTAGGTGGAGAGGAGAGATTATCGATACAAATAAACATCAACTAAACAATTAGATAGCAATCAGATTCAACAATCAATGGTGGCGACAAAATCAGTATCAACACATAACTATTTTA
>Ga0075439_13192_pt1 | contig 10122 bp, 7 predicted proteins | sample MintriSingleCell_FD_74264 | JGI IMG/M metagenome (GOLD analysis project Ga0075439, IMG submission 74264) | Marine eukaryotic communities from Monterey Bay, USA to study complex ecological interactions - Minidiscus trioculatus JGI Plate_4_G5... | ecosystem: Environmental > Aquatic > Marine >... | reverse complement strand
AACGTTAAAGCTGAGGTAAAGAAGAAGAAGAAGAAGTCAAAGAAGAGGAAGGTCGAGGAACTTGAAGCTGATAGAGAGGGTGATGACGAGGATGGAGTATCCAAGTCGAAGAAGAAGGTTCAAGCTAGCCTCTCTACCTTCTTTGGTGGAAAGAGTAAGAAAGCTGCTTCTTGAGGGAATACTGAGATTGTCAAATAAGAGGTGGAGGTCGTCTGTGGTTGAACATCCAAATCTTTAGAGTATCAACATGTCACTAGGAATGATATTATACATGATTTCTTTTACTTTACATTTACTTTGCTTTTCTTCTTGCTAATGAGAAGAATCGTTTCTTACTGCCCTCCTGTGGCGGCTGAGCTGTGGTTGTATTCTTTTGTTTCTTGAATCTACTTTTTAGCTTTGTACTCAAGCCACCTACCTTACTTGTACTAGATAACATAGATGATTCTTGCTGTATATTGTGTGAGATGGGTTGGAATTCAAAACCATGGGCTTGGCCCATAGCTTGCTTCAGTGCCTCATCCAAAGCCTTGTCTGTCGGTTGGACATTATTTGTATGATCTCTTTGATTCATGGCCTGAACAAGAGCTTGATTTAGATCCACCATTTCACTAGGACTCTTGTACTCTGGAAGCTGCTGACTAGGATTAGTCTGTTGCATCTTATGAGGTTGATTCAAGGACTGGTTTACGACAGCGTGAACAGGAGGAAGATGTGATGATTCTTGCTGACTCTTGGGCATGTTATTGCTCTTTCCAAACCAATTTGACCATGTTCGATGTTGATCTTCCTGGGTTGTCAAACCTGATATAGTTGGCTTGTTCATTGGTAGCGAGCTACCGAATGATGAAGCAGGATCCATATTGTGATATGAGGGCCGACGTTGTGTAACTGAGTTCTCGCCCGGTCTCAGGGTACTTGGCTCGGCACAGGAAGTATCACATAAGTTGGCATCATCAATTATCGAGTACAACTTGTCTGATATCTGTTCAAGGATACTCTTGTCTGTTTGCTCCTTCAGCCTCGATGGATCACTCTGCGATCTCTCATGACGCTGCTTTTGATCGAGATGATCTCCTTGTTGAATCAAATCAAACCGAGATTGCTGTTGACCATAATCAGCTTGATTTGTGTATACACTAATCTCACCATCTGCTTTGGCACCCTCTCTAGGCTGATCTTCTCTAGACTGCTGCTGATGGTATCCATTACTATTATGAGGATCATACATATTACCCCGAGACTGATCATACCCATAATTCGGCCTCGGATCATACTCATACTGTTGTTGTTGTTGTTGTTGATATTTTTCGTCAACAAGCTTATTTCCTTCATCGACCCTACCGTATTAATCTCATTCTGTACATTCTCAGCCCGAACAAGTAAAGCATTCGTAGCCTCATCTAATGCCAGCATACGTTGCTTTATTTCTATTTCCAACTGTTCGTTCGCTCTTGCTGCTGTTTCGAGTTGTTCATTCTTTAACTTTATTTCATCTTCTTTGAGTTTTAATTGTTGTTGTTTTTGTGTCGTAGTGTTTAGTTCTTGTAAACGTTGTTGTATCTCAGCTTCCTTCTGTTGATTAAGGTGGGCGGCAGCCTCAAGGGCTTGATTACGGGATATTATCTCAGCTTCCTTAGCCTCAAGTTCACGACGTTTAGATGCCATTGATGCTGTTACTGATTGTCTATCAAAGCCGCCGCCCAACTCACTATTCCTTCTATCAACTTGCAATTGCCAATCGGAATAATTTCTACCCTGGCCAGCCTTTTTAACACCCCGTGCCGCTGCAGCTCTAATACTATCATCAGTTGCACTCTTTGATTTCCTATTATTCCATCTATTCCTTGAGAATATTGATGCCGAAGCAGTAGTAGTATCCTTGGTTGTTATACTGGATGATAATGCTTCATTAATATTTGCTGTTGGACCCTGAACTCCGTCGGATGTATTAACTGCTACTTCAGTTGACACACTACTATCACTTCCTTGATCTTTTGGTGATGATGTGGTTGCCTTTTCATTCATAATGGCAACAGCTACAGCAGTTGCGACAGTATGATCCCCACCTGACTCGAGTATGGCTACACTAACTTTTGTTGCAACATCTTTTAAATCAACTTTAATCCTCTCCTTCTTTCTATTCTTGATATTAGTTGTATTAACAGATGAATCATACTCTCTCCCAGCTTCCAATACAGCATTAGCAGCAATCTGTGCCATCTTCTCCTCGTCACTGCCATTCTTTGTATCACTTGATATAACCGCCATGGCAGCTTTGACAGATAATGAAGACCAATATGTCAAATTGTTCATAACTTGTTGCTGTGGTTTATGATGAACTGTTTCAGATGCTACCGATGCTGCCTCCACAGCTGTCAATTGTTTCATAGCAACTTGTTTCTTCTGCCTTCTCTTCTCTTTGGGTATAATAACCAAGTCAAATGAACCCCTTGCTGGATCAATACCGACATCTTGCTGCTCATCCTCATCGTTGACTAACTTGCTCTGTTGTTTATCTGGACTCCATCCAGTTATGGAACTAACATTTGTTAACATCTTTTTAATACCACTGTTGTTACTTGATCCGCCGCTGCCAGTATTGGATGATTCTCTATTGTAATTCGAATGTCCATGACCATCATGAGTTTTGGTTAATGTTGGCAATATTGGAGAAGGAGAACGAGCCACAGATGGTCGTGGAGGTTTATTATTTGTTGTGCTACGTGTTCGTAACACCTTATCTTCCTCTTGTCTATATTGATCTTCTCTATCTTCATCTACTCGACCCTGCTCGTAATTGTGTTTCTTTTTCGTTTTTGTAATTTCAAGATTATTAACTAAAGGTGTAACACCCGTATGCCCCGTCCATCCTGTCATACGTGATGCATTACAATCTACTACTCCTCCCTTGGATTTGTTTGTTCTAATTTTGGTTGGTATAGATTTTGGTATTCCTTCATGATTATTAGGGAAAGATGATGATCGTGCATTTGATATAGATGTTATACGAGAGGATATTTCCCATGAATCATCATTTACTTCTTCTTTATTGGTATCATCCTGTCGTTTTGTTGGGACATTATCACGATATTCATCCCGTGCTGTTGTATTGTATGGATAGTCATCTCTATTATCATTTTGAGGTTGTCGTTCTTCATCCATTAGTTGAGAGATGCGCATACCAGATGGCTCACGGTGATAACTTTTACTGATTGTACCCGATGGTTCACGCTGATAACTAATCCTATTATACTGCGTATAATCATCATTAGTACCCCGTGCTTTTCTCTGTTTATCATAATCTATCCCTCGATCTCGACTGTAATCTATCTGACCTCGATCTCTTGGCGGCATATTCCGTTTTTTATTGCAAGTAACTATTATATCTTTACCCACTGATGGATATGATTCATTTTCATCATTATCTGAATTATATCTATTAGTTATATATTCTTTATTATTAGTACTTGTATTAGCATACTGAGTTGATTGAAGATTAGTAGTTTGATGCCGCCGGTGGTATCCTCTATTATCGTCTCTCATTTTTTTTGTATGTAATTCTATGGCACGCCGCCGTCTCCACTATATTGATATACCATTCATGACCTATATAGGGGGGCCTTTGCGGTAGAGGCTTATTGTAGAGTTGTAGTAGGGAAGTAGTCGGCGGCAATATGAATTCAACGCTCAATCAAATATCGAAAGTGTCACTTCAGCCAAAACGGAGTTTTCAGTTTGGTGATCAGGTGAAAATTCTTTGCTTATTTACAGCAAAAGATGAAGGGTAGTAGAAACAAACGACGGACGGCAAACAAACAGCAACATGCTAATAAGAAGCCTCTTGTAGTTGCAGTAGTATGTACAGTTTGTGGCAATGGCGATGGAAAGTGAGTTTATTATTTATGATCTGTGAATTTTGAGCATGTGATATGTTCATAATTTGATGTTTGCAACACTAACCCATCTCCTCCCATCTTGCTCGAATATCGTATCTGATACTATAGATATAAATGTCCAAAGTGTAGGGCACTATTCTGTTGTGTCCAATGTTCGAAAGATCATAAAGCAAATCACTGTCCTGCAACTAACAAATCTACCACATCAGATGCACAAGCTAATGCTACTACATCAAACAATAATAACTCTACAATTGCAGTTGAACAATCGAAATATCTGCCATCAAAAGAACTAATATCAACTACTACACAACCAAAGTGTACACGTACTCGTAGAGACTCTTATGATGATAGCGATAATGATGAACCAGGATGGCAAATAACACAACAAATGAAACAACAAATCTCACAATCAAAATGGATACAAAATGAATTAAAAGATGGTGGATTGCGTCAATTAATTGATAGTATTGATTGTGCTTCTGATGTTGAAGAAGACGGAGATGATAGTAAACCTCACGGTAGTTATAAAGGACAGCAACAGAAGAAGGATAAGATATCACCAAGGGTATTGGCATTAGCAAGGACGAAGCATAGACATCCAAAGTTTGCATCATTTATTGATGAAATGTTACTAACTGCGGGTGTATTGCAACCCGCTGGTGGTGTTGATGGCGGTGGAGATGAGAGGTTGGTTAACATACTCGACGGACAAGGAGGACGAGGTCCTTTGGTATTAGCACCCGTTCCACGCCGTGGCGATATTGATGATACGAATACAAATATTAACAGTGAATCATCTAGCAGTGGTAGTGATAGTAGTAAAGAGGAATCTAGTAACTCGTCGGAAGAAGATAGTGGAAGCATCTAGTAACTCTTCGGAAGAAGATGTGAAAGCAGGGAGAAGTCAAAGAGTAAAGGAACGACTTAACAATACATTAATTTATTTGTTTCAACTTGATATTCCCATCAATTTTATATACAATAGCATTCTTTGTTTGATTTCCCCTTAGCTTAATCGAACATGTTATGATTTTTCTTGGGTGCCTTGGACTTTGACGATTTACGACCCTTGGCCTTCTTAGATGATTTCGGCCTAGGTGTTGGTCTGCGTGTCGGCTTCCTAGAGGGCGAGCTTGTTTCTGGTTTGGGTGGTAGAAGAACTTTGTTAATGGTGTGAATGTACCCATTACAAGCCATCACATCGAAGAGTGGGACGACAGTAGCAGCAGAGTTACTACTACCAACAACCGTAAGCTTGATAATATCATCAATGATCTCAACTTCTATAGGCATGTCTGGATTGAGAGTATCAATCCTAAAGGTGGCTTCAGATTTCCTACTGGCACCGTTCTTAGTGGCAAGATCCTTCATATTGTCGCGGTATATATTACTTTCTATGCCAGTTGGGTAGACTTGACCACGACCACGGCCACGCAAAAAAGGAGGAATTAATGGATACTCAGTCTCGGTACCAAGTTGCGAAGGTGCTTTACCGAGTTGTTGGTATGTTTTAACAAGATCCAAACTCATAACTGCACCATCGACCACATGGCCTAGTAGAATACCCGCTAGTGTATCACTATTCTCGGGTAGTTTGAGAGAGTCAAGAGTCTCCTGACCCAGTGCCAAGAAGGCTTCGTTGTTTGGGGCTGTTGTCAAGTAGAAGATATGATATAGTCAGCAACATCATGTGAATGTGTGAGTAGATGACATATGATGAGAACAACTACTTATTACGACTGACAAAACACACGACACGTGTATAAATCTCAAACCCAACATGAATAACCAACAGCTACTCACCAAATACAGTGCTTTCTTTAGAAAGATCAGCTAGATAACCACCCAAATCAGCACGAGTAACTAGATCAACCAATATACTGAACTCCGGAGCAGCGCCTAAAGCAACTTCAACAATCGATCCAGGATTCTCAGGACAACCTGGCTCGTCAGAAGGAGGCAGGAGAACCGCATTAATGGTGTGGATGACTCAATTACAGGCTGGCACATCGAAGAGTGGGACGACAATGGCATTACTTCCAACACCCATAAGCACGATACTACCATCCGTGCCAAATTCAACTTCTATAGGCATCTCTTCATTGAGCGTTTGAACCATTTGACCATTGGAAAGATCCGAGCTCATAACTGCACCATCGACCACATGGCCTAGTAGAATACCCGCTAGTGTATCACTATTCTCGGGTAGTTTGAGAGAGTCAAGAGTCTCCTGACCCAGTGCCAAGAAGGCTTCGTCGGTTGGGGCTGTAAAGTGTATAATGATATGGTGTGAGTGAGATAGTGTGAGTAGACATATGATGTGAACATAATATGGTACAACAGAAAGTGTACGAATCTCAAACCCAACATAAATAAACAAGTTGTACAGCTACTCACCAAATACCGTGCTTACAATATCAGGATCAGATAGAGTTGCACTCAAACCAGCAATCTCAACTAAGTTAATCAATGTATTGAAATCATCTGCATTTCCTGCCACATCAACAATCGTTCCTGTATCTCCCGGGCACGCCTGACCATTGATTGATAGAACTTGAAGAAACATTAACATTAACATCTTTTGCAGTAGACCCATCATGTTATTGATGATTGGTTTTGTCTTCATGATTATATAACTGTTTGATAAATGTGATAAATGTATCGATATCTCTTGCCCTTGCCCGTATCAATATTATAATATTATATGCACAGCTTAGTTATTGATTTGATATACCTATTATTGATAATCTCTATTACTATTCAAACAATGCAAATATATTATGTTTGTCTATATGACAACGTGTGTCGGCAGTAGAATATTAAATGGTGTTCTTTGATACGACTATAACCTATCTCTTTGCAATTGCAATACAAAGAGTCTATTATTGTGCCCTATTCCGCCCCTATTGCAATATTATCCCTTCTTGCTAGCTTGATACGAACGACATGATGTGTTGTCCAATTGTGATGACGCAATAACTAAGCAATAATTTCAAGGCGAAGCCGCGGTCAATTTGATTTCTATTGATATTGGCATGTTGATGGATGCGAATAAGCGCGTGTCTACAACGGTTAATGGAGGGAATAAAAAATCAACAAAGAAGCCCAAAATATACAACATGACTGCCTAACTTTTATCGAGGGCTCCTCTTTCTATTTAGAACGACGCTTGTGTATGGAGCCGTCATAGAGAGGTGGTGGTAATAGTATAAGCAGAGTCAAGTAATATAGATAGATATGAGCATGAGCATATGATATGATCATCTAAATATCATTGCAATAAAAACTTAACAATCGAATCGCACATAGAATCCTATCTGAAATCAAAACATATATCTTTAGCATCGATATAGAACATTAGTTAATGCTTGAAACGATGGGTCTACCTAGATCAAGAAGTAGTGGTCGTCCGCAACAACAGCAACAACAACAGCTCTCAAAGAATAAATTAATCTCGCCAGATAAAACAATAGGATCAACACCTCCCAATTCTCCACCAAACTTTGAAGATTTTAATAACAATGTCTTTTCTAATGAAGTAGAAGGAGAGGATAGATTGGCACCACTTCGCGCAGTGGCACCCGCAGCCCATCCCATTAATCAGAGTGGTATTACCACAGCATCGAAAATGTCAGGCCTAGAAACACAAAACTATTCCAATAGACCAGCAGTACATAATAATTCGAATATAATCTCACCAAACTCTTCACCCACTAAACAACAACTAAACACCTCATCAAATAATCAAAGAGGAAGTACACCACTTAGAGTAGATAAAATATTATGCCGTGCACCCTCACATGAATCAAATATATCCGACTTATCTGCTAGTTTAAGCCCTATTGGTCCTCGTGGTCATCTATCCTCTCCTCCCAACAACAACAGTAATAAGCAGCAACAGACAGTATCAAAATACAATGGGAATATAGTAACCGAATTATTAAATGAATGTGGTGTGTTAGACAATGTGAATGATATATTAAATGAGGCGGGTTTTCATGGTTTGGATGGTAGTGAAGTTCCTCCCCCTCCACCTCCGCCACCTCAAGATAGTGCGGCCAAGGGGGACAGTGGTAATAAAGAGGAGAAGAAGTACCGGTATGAAAAACCGGCTGTTTGGGGTGTGGCACCTGATGATGATGACACATACATGGATTCACCTCAAGCTGCTAAGAAGGGAGGATTAAGGCCAAGTGTAACACAAGAGGATTCAGTAGAATATGATAATGTTGAATTGGTATTAGATGAGAGTACATTAAATCCATCTTCGTTTGATGCTAATAACAAGGGGAAGCGTCCACCAACGCCTACTTCTGGACTAAAGAAGTTCATGGGTGGTAGTTCCTCATCACGTAATAAGTCTACCACTACCAATAAAGACTCAGGTGGCGGTGGTGGTGGTGGTGGGATACTAAAAAAGCTCAAGAAGTCAAACGCACCAAGTACACAAATATCACCAAGTGATAGTAAAAGTGATGGACGATCCACACCCGGTGTAAATGTAATTGAATCAAATAAGAATGTAGATCCAAGAATATCACATGTTTATGATGTTACCGAATTTGAGAATGATAATTTAGCACCCCATGTTAGTGGCGAGGGTGATCAAGGCAGTGGAGAGAAGGGAGGGGAAGGGATTAAAAAGAAGGGTAGCTTTGGCAATTTAATTAAAAAGAATAGTCGTAGTAAGGGATCTAATAAGAGTGATCCGTTTGATGGTATGTATTGTCAACCAGTTGGTGGTGCGGAATTGGCCACCAAAGATCGATCGGGATTGTCAGCTACACCATCGGGTGAAGTTGAGATTAACTCCGCACCTGTATTAAAATCCGAGAATACTGATGATAAGGGTAAGAAACAGCAGCCCAAGACACCTAAACGATCCTTCTTCAAGAAGAATAAATCTCATAATGAGGTAGTACAGAATATGGGTCATGTGAATGTTAATGGTGAAGATCAGTCTAAGATATCATCATTGGCCATGGGTTCACCAAGTCGTGCACGGTTTAGTAACAAGAGCATCAAATCGAGTCTTGGTGATAAGTTGGATCGATTAGATGAAAGTACCGCCACTTCCAACAAGAAGAAGAAGAATAAATTGATTGGTATGAATTTACCACCAACACCTGTCGGCGCATCAGCTCTAACTTCAGAACAACTTACACAAGCAAAGTATTGGAATGCAACATTAGATAAATTATCGAATAAGATATATTATTATCATCGTGTTACCAAGGAGGTTACTTGGGTTAAACCATTGGGGTATGATGAGGTTAATAACACTACTACTACTGAGAATGGGAATATTGAGAGAAGTCGTACCATGCCCACTAGTAATGTCGGCGGCGGTAATAAGGGAGATACTAATAAGGAGAAGGAGAATGCAGTCAATACTACCACAGCAGTAGCGGAGAATAAGGCTCCTACCACACCCAGTAGAAAGAAGATTGGTTTAGGCAGTATGCTATCCAAGAAAAATAAGTCCAAGGTTGATCAAGACAGTAAACAAATTAGCACCGCCAAGTCAGAAACTGCACTCGCGGCAGTAGTTGAAAGTACCAAAATTACAAATGCCAACACAACAGCTAAACAAACCAAGAGTAATTGGCGTGCAACAATCGATGCATCAACAAATAAAACTTATTATTATAATAAAAAGACGAAGGAAGTTTCATGGACTAAACCTGATGGATTTGGTAACGATGAAGGACAGGATAACAAGGCTGAAGAGAAGGAGGTTGTAGAGGAAACATTGGCAATGGCATCGGTAGCCGAGAAGAGGAAGAAGAGTGGTTATCAATGGGGTTAGGATTGGGTGATGCACTGCGTCAAATTGTTGCCTTAACGGAAGAGCGAGATTCTGCACTGATGATATGTCAAGAGAAAGATAATTCTACAATACAGGCAGAAGCTCTACTTGTAGAAGTTCAATCTCGTTTAGAGGCTGAGATGAACCGACGTGCCGAGAGTGACTCTCAGAACCGGAAAGTACGTGAAACTCTCAAATCATATGAGGAAAGATTGGCAGCTTATGAAAAAATGGAAGATGAGTTAGAGCAGGTACAAGCCAATCTTGTTACTGTAGTTGGTGAGAAATCAAAGATTGAGCTAGAAGTGGCAAAGTTACGAGAGATTCGAGATGATTCTGCACAAAAGGAAGTAGTGCTAGCAAATAGATTAAATGATGCCAAGAAGAAGGAGGCTAACAAATCTACAGCAG
>Ga0075439_12744_pt1 | contig 10129 bp, 11 predicted proteins | sample MintriSingleCell_FD_74264 | JGI IMG/M metagenome (GOLD analysis project Ga0075439, IMG submission 74264) | Marine eukaryotic communities from Monterey Bay, USA to study complex ecological interactions - Minidiscus trioculatus JGI Plate_4_G5... | ecosystem: Environmental > Aquatic > Marine >... | reverse complement strand
ACGCTACTTCAATGCAAAAGTCTTTTCAATCAGTCAAGTCTAGATTCCTTCCGGGGGAGAGGTATCGGCACAAAAAGGCTTCTGGAAGGTATTTGTGACGCAATCAAGACCTGATGCACAATCCTCATTTACAGTACAGCATTCTCCATCGGTTCCCATTCTATTCCCTCCCACATTAGTGCAGCAGGTATATGTAGTGTAGTCACAATTTCGTGATGCACAATTGATATCACCACCGCAGCAATCACCGGGTTGTACCGTTCCGACAGCACTATAATTACTGCAATAACACTGTTTGCCATACGAATTTCCTTCATCATCTACGTATTCATCTCCACAATATATACCGCCCGCATCTGGATTTAGATATTAGAGTTTGGGCAAAATGAGTAACGTGAGGAAGTATTTAATATCATAGAAAAGCCAATTTCAGCGCATGAACATATACAACTTACCATTAAAGCAATCACTGTCTTCACAACATGTCCCATATCCAGCGAAAAGGGACACTGAACCATCCCCGAAAGGCCCAATAGTGTCACCATCGAAAGAACAGGTACCTTCCACATCACCAGACGCCTTGCTGCCTTTGCCGGACTTTGATTTGCCAGACTTGCTGCCATGTAGGAGATGCTTAACTAGATCAACAAGCTCGTCAACTTTTTCAACTAGATCTTGCTTATCCCAATCTCCCATTTCATCAAACGCTTGTGATACAGTTTCAGCAAACTCGCCATTCTTCATAACACTACTCATGAGGATGCCAATATCCATCTTCTCCTTCTTCTCTACGAACTTGGGCTCCTCCTCCTCCATTAAGTTACTAATACTCTCAACATTGGTAGGCATGGATAGGGAGGTTGAGGCGGAAGCATCTTCACCTTCATCTTGTAATGCACGAAGACGATGTAGGTGTGGATGATCATTCAACGCTTCGGCTTCGACTTGATTGATGACCGTAGCTGCCGCTGCCACGACGGTAGATGTAGTAAGGACTTTTGATACAGATTTGGTCATTGTTATGTTGTAGGATAGTAGAGGATAGAGTAGATTTTGACCTTAATGTTTGACTATACAAAGTGGTGGCAATAAAGAAACTTGTCCTTTCGAGGTGCGAGAGAAAGGACCTCTCGCTCAAAAGATACCAAAAGATACCGAGTGCCGAATAAACTTCGATAATCCTCATCCACCAGTTTAGTGTGGGAAGTAAGTAAGAGGAGTCAAGATTGCCGACGACTGCACCGCCATTACAAAACAGTACATACAATACCATAACATAACATAGATTATCATCATGGGTAAACGATCTAAGCAAGGAGCAGCGCTACGTGCCAAAAAGCGTGCCAATCTAGCCAATTTGCAATTACAACAATCAATATCCAAAAATAATGAAGAACAATTGGTACAAAGTAAGGAAGATGATGATTTATTTATATTAGATACTACCCGGAATGATACATTAGACAGTACCAAGGCATTATCAAAAGCACGTCGTACCGCCGAGGAAAAAGAGGCACTTAAGAAACGCAAGTATAGTTATTCAACACGTGAACAGAGTAAGATAAATAAAATGTTAAAAGTGCATGGTAAGGATGGTGTTATTGCATTAGCTAACGAGGGTCAAGTGCGTATGGAGAAGAGTAAACGAGTTGTTAAGAGTAAACAAAAGTATTCTACTGCTGCCAAGCCTACATTTGATTTATGGGGTGAGCCATCAACTGTGGCGGTATCTACTACTAAATCTATGGGTGCAAAGAATAAACAGAAAGTATCGACAATAGAACAACCACCTCCACAACAACTATCCAATAAACAAATACGTACCCAAAATCGTAACAAATTGAATTCCAAACCACAATTGGCAGTAGAAGTAGCCCATCCAGGCCAGTCCTACCACCCCGATAAAGAACACCATCAAGATGCAATTGGTAATGCATTATCTATCGAAATACGTCGTAATGAAGCTGTGGAATATAAGAAGAAACCAATTAGTGATGGTATGAGTTTATTTACTAAAGAGTTTATTGTTGGTAGTAGTGATGATAGTGAATCAGAAGAGGAAGAAGAATCAAGTGATGAAGAAGAAGAGGATACCAAGACTACTACTGCAAAGATTATCAAACGGAAAGAAAAGTTAACTCGAGCACAACGAAATAAACAAAAACGTGTCAAGGCTGAACAAACATCGTTAAAAGCACGCAAAACACATAAACAATTCTTACATCAAGCCAATGAGGTACATATACACAACAAGTCTGTGAAGAAACTTGAAAAGGAACATATCAAACGACAAACTGAAATTAGCAAACTAAAGGAAGAAAAGAAGAGTATACCATTAGGTAAGGATGTTTGGACTACATTAAGCTCTATTGATCCTATCCGTGCTCCGGCATTGCCCGTGGCATTATCTACCGAGTTACAGGGTGGCAATGGCACTTCAAATAGCAGTGGGGGTGGAGGTGGATTACGAACAGTTATACCAAAAGGATCATTGGTAACTGATAGATTGGAAAGTATGGTGGCTAGGAATATGATATCAAAGAAGAAATTGAATGGACGTAGGGTTGTGCAGGGTAAGCGTAGGATGAAGCGTGTCGGAGAGAAGGGTACGGAGTATTTATTGATCTGAGGAGTGAGAAGAGACTTGTGAGATGTTTGGAGTATGTAGAATATGACTATGGGACTGTGGGAAAGAGAGGCGGTGTAAAAGAAGTAACTCTAAGATAGATCAAACTTGTGTTTTAAGGTATTTACTTTTATAAGAAGTCAAGATGAATTGTGCGGTGTGTGTCAACTCGGTCATCTTCCCATCGTGAGGAGTTTTTGTATTGAAGTTCTTGCCATGTTGAGATCATTAGTAGAAACATCTAATGCCCTCCACCAATCATTAGGCAATACTACTGTCTCCTCGTTATCATCTTTGCAATGGACTCCTCTAACAATTTCAGGCCATGAAGATGCTAGTACAATAGCTGCACAAGACAACACTTGGACTGGATATTGTAGTGTACTCCCACTAGGATCAAGTGCCACCTCATTCAATATCCCAAATGATCTAAGTATAAGATTATCACTCTGTTGTGGTGTCAATAGCCATTTTGTATTATCAGAAGAAGATGTAGTATCCTTGTTTCCCACACCAAACCCAAGCGTTTCCATGATTATTAAGATACATCGATATGGATGACATACAGTGGTATTATATCGTATCATACGTAAGACATGTTGTTCTATTGATACCATTTCTTCCTTATCTTTCCAATATTGTTCATCTAAAGGTGGAGGGTGTAGTGATTCGATTATTGTTGGTATGTTTTGCAACTCCTCATTCTTTATGTCTGATGTAGTAGTTTTTGTGGCATCATTCTCCACTGATGATGAACAAAAGTTTAATACATGTGATAAATTGATAACATCTCGTATCCTTCTTGGTTCTTCTTCCATTTTACAACCGAGGAATAGACAAGCAGCTGCAACTTTACCCAAATGGTTGGTGATTTGATGCAAATCATTCTGCTGTTTGGGGTGTTGTTGCTCTTGTAGGAGTATCTTATTGAAGTGACGTACATATCGATGAAATAGTACAAGTCCTGTAAATCTAGATTCACTACCGAGTTCCATAGAGTGTGATGCTATATGCATTTTGAGTAGGATTGGTCTAATGATGTCTTTCATTGACATATGATTCATAATTTTTCCATCAAGTTTTGTTGGAAGAGATACCGATGTAGTTGACGATGAAATCTCTGCCCATAGTACCGTGTTGCTACTCTTATTAGGATGATCATCGTATAGTGGGGCTCGTACATCCTCCATACTATTCCCAATCAAACAAAAGCTATCTACTTTAGCAGCAGCCAGCCATCAGCCACCATCATCATTTCAACTCTCATAAAACTTTGTTTGCTTACATGTGGAATGTCTTATAAATAACACGGGCTAGCTACATACGGGCTACGATATCGTAGTGTTTTGGATACGATTAATTCTTCTAAACATAAATCAACTTTAGATTGGTTTAATTTATATTATCAGCGTACTGCGATATACAACACAAATTATCTATCATAAACGAAGTTGAGTAAAAAAAATGTTTACATCTTACAAAAAGGATATTAATAATGACTTTCTGCCCTTACAAAGTTTATTGCAACAACACAAGATATGAACAAAGTTAGTTATAGTTATAGAATGTCCTAACACTCCTCTTCAATGGTTGCCAAACGAAAAATGTGTGTGTGATGTTTCTATATCCAGGGAAATAACTACATCTCAATTTAGAAACTACATCTCAATTTAGAAACATCCAGGAATAGTTCAAGTTGTGACTACCGGGTAGGTAGACTCTTTTTATTATCAGATGCTTCGATGCTTTATTAGACCACGAAATAACAGAGAAAAGCATACGATAAGTAATGATTTCAAATCTGAGACGAGAAAGGAATATAATTCAAATGTTTTCAATAGAGAGGTGTATTGCAATCCCAACATAATAAATCCACTCCATTTTTGATATCAATATCAACAGCCCATTGCAATACTAAAACAACGATGAGTAACATGGACATTGAAGTAGAATATGATACGGATGATTGGCAATCATCATTGGGTAGTCATCACGATGAAGGTACTGTTGTTGAGGTCGATACTAATGCCTCACCTACCGATGGCGGATTACACGGCATTAATAAGAAGAGTCTCCTGTTCGGTTTATCGGCATTGACTGCTATCATTGTCATCTCTGTGGGTGCGGGGTACATGTCATCATCAAACAAACCTAACGAACCTAATGATATAACAAAGATTAGTTCTGCATCAATGGCGGCACCATGGGTAGAGGATAATACCAACCCTGTTACTAGACTAGGGCGGCAAAAGGTTCTAAGATGATGACATCGTCTACTATTAAAGTTACTGCCGATTGTTCCTCGGGGAAGAGTGAGAAGAGTGGCAAGAGTGGTAAGTCAAATAGTCGACTGTTACGCCAACAACAGCGTCAATTATCTGGCAAATCAGGGGGTAAGAGCAGCAAGAAGAGCACTGGGTGTTTCACAAAGAGTTCCAAGAAGTCTAAGTCGGGTTCAGGTGGTGATGGTTGCGATGGAGATGGCGCTTCCGGATCTGTCTGTAATGGTGATTGTGATTGTGCTGCACCTAGAAGTAAGTAATGGGGGTTCCTGCTGTGTTGATATGTGCTGGTTCTACTTGCAAGCTCCTCGTTCTTAAAGTTTTGTTTCCTCTTCTCTCTTCTTTATTGAGATTGTATAACTGCGGTCAAATATTGTTTAGTTCCATTTGAAACTCAAATTAATTGTTCGGTGAACAATACATGTACTGAGAATGATGATTGTGTAGGTTTAGCATTCTGTGACAGTCCTGACGTGACTGATTGCTCCGAGACGACTAGTGGGTTCATATCTGGGATCTGTGACATACTCTAACTAAAGGCAACCGCAAGCACAAAGTGGAAATAGGAAGAGGTATATCACGCGGCATGCTGTTGATATTGATGTTGTATTTTCAAGTTATAAACTAATATGGTCACGTCAGGTGATGACCTCCGAGTCGGCAACTCGCCCCAAACATTGCTAGTCCAACTCATCCTACTTCTTATCCTTTGGGGTGCACTTCTTCTTATGCTTTTTCCAGTGCTTCCGCTGACAGTCTGCCCCGCAATAAGCAACTTTCTTGCAAACGTTGCAAGTCCTAAACTCTCCCAATGATGACTCCAACTTGCCGCATTGCCCACAGGCAAGTAGTTGAATATCAGTACGGCGACGTTCTTCTTTGGGAGTACCAAAGTCTTTTGCTGTTTCGCTTTCAACGTAATCATCATTGCTTTTGCAAGGCTAGGGTGCAATGATCTCACGGCATGTTTAGCCTCCGACGTTGACTTAAACACTTTCAGCATCGTTTTGTCAGATACATCACGAATACTATTGACATTCACATTCTGGCCAGTGATAGTATTAAATACTGAAGCTGATCTGTGGTTTTGGTGGATTTAAGTAGAAGATCAAGATGTGGTGAGTAGGTATGATATAGCGCATAAAGCAGAAGAAGCATACCAAACTCACGAATTCCACATTTTAGTGTGTACTTTGAGGTGTGTTGGAATATCATCATCGGCAGCTTCATATTCATAGAGCTTCCGAAAGATGGGAATGTTTTCTTCATCTTTCCCTAGTTTCTCATTCAAATTATATCGAGTCAAGAGCATATGAATCTCGGTCTTCTCACAGAATGGCATCAAGTCATATGCTGCCCCGGGTGCAGAGGAATGACGCTTGCAATGATCCAAAACTTTTGCTTGCATATCAAGGACTTGTCCACATGCCTCATAATCATCTCGTCCAATATAAATATCTGCTAGCTTTTCAAGTACCATAGCAGCATCGCCAGAGTGGCTTTGATTGGGTGGGTGGCTAAAGAACTGCAATTGATGATGAATTTATCAGAAACTTGTTCGAATGGAGACAGGCTATGATTAGTAAAACTCACCTCCATCCACTCCTTCTCATTTTCAATAAGATCCGTGTGCAGTTTTTTGTATGAGGCTTCGCCAAATACACGCTTCTCTTCACCTAGACTAACAAACCTATCTGTTGCTGCATTGATGTAAAGAAAGTTCTCGGGGACTCCTTGCGGCATTTGTGTATCAGTTGAACTAATGTAACCAGCATGTGTACTAATTAGTCTCGACATAGGGGTGCCTAGATTCTGTGCCATCTTCATGAAGTGTTTCATCACATCCATTTCATTCGTTGCTTTGTTTGCTTTTGAAAAGGCCTTACACATGACCTTATGTTTAGGCCAATGTTTAACCTGGCACTCTTTACTACAGTATGCTTCGGTTCCACACTTAAAAGAGACGGTAGAAGTGAGAGATTCCCATCACCTGATATGCATAAAATAAAACATATCATGTGCACACAAACATATCATATGCACAAACAACAAAACCCTCATGACAAGTATCCTCTCTTACCTTGGCACAACTCTTGAGATTTTCAGTTGAACCACACCCTGGGCTTCCACACTTTGTCGGAATCCTTGTTTTCGATCCATTCTCGTTTGTGACGAACTCATCATCGTCTTCTTCTACTTCTTCTTTTTTCATATTCGAAGGCTTCACCGCAATCTCTTTATCGGCTTCTTCCAACAATACAGTCTGCCTCGAAGTATTTGCATCAATATCTGATTTTACAGTCCCTTTCATACCATTGTAATGAGGACAATTGATGAGATTTTGGATGATAACCTTGCTACCAATTGCAAACTTTGTCATCTTGTCTTTTTTTTGTGCATATGATATGTACTAAGTATGATGATGCTGTTTGATATTATGAGAAATGTGTGAGTGAGTATTGAACAATAAAATGAATATCTACTATTGAATCAAGCACTGCCCTTCGTACGAGCTACAGTTGTTGAGTACAAGTGTTCATAAATAGATACATACATCATACACTATCTCCAATGTAAAGACACTCAACATCATTCATCAACTTTTCTCTCCCTACAATACACTCTAGCCGCCCACTTACCCCTGCAATTCAACCGAACACTTTGAATAGTCTTAGCCCAAATATGCCGCCGTATAAACGCGAGATAAGGATAGAGCAAGGAGCATAAAGAATCAATTGCAAAAGATTCTCAAAAGCAGAAAATTTCATATCTCCCGGAGCCACCATCAATCAAAAAAAGTACTTTCTCGTGCTGTCTATGCAACCACACTACTCATAATACGTATAGTAATACTACAATCAATTACGTCGACTCCTAGTCAGAGTATTGTAGGCCCCAGCAAGTAGCTCCTGGCCTACATAGATCAATAATAGGCACCCGCCTATTATGATCTGCAAAGAAAATCAGAAAATTACTCAAAACTCAAAATCAAAACAAACACAACATACACTTGAACTTTGCCTTTATTATACATCTTTCCTGTTGCGGCTTAGTAATATATATCTCTTTGTTAGATAATTGAGTCTGAGGTGATTAGGTCGGTGTACTTGGGAAAAGGAAAAGCACTGATAGATATTGTAGGATCATTCTAACTGTCATACACAAAATCTAATATCGAGCAACTTATCATAATATCATATCATGTCAGACGCAGCAGATCTTCGAGCAACACTAAATCAAACAGACATGTCAGCACCGACAATACAATCTTCATCACGTGCAATGATGAGATTTTATGATAAGCCTGGTGGTACCACAACCGCAGTATCAGAATGGCGTTCTGTATTACAAACTGCCTCATCATCACAATACTTACCATTATTATATGTTGCCAATGAGGTATTACAAACCTCGAAACGTAATCGGGGTAAGAAGTACTTGGAGGCATTTAGTCCAATATTGGGTAGTTCATTGCAATATATTTGTGGCCGGGATGGTAGTGCTGTTGAAAAGGTTCGTCGGACTGTTAAAATTTGGGGCGATAGGCGTGTATTCTCAATGAGATATGTAATGGATGTATTGCAGGGATTAGATGCATATCGTGATGGTGGATCTGGAGTTGCAACTGCCACGCCTTCATCTCCGGAAGCATCATCTACCCCTAATAATAATACACCTATTAAATCTCCAGTCTCTGAACAACAGAATTCAGATGATGATGACGATGATGATGATATGTTTGGCGGTGGAGGCGGAGGTGCCAAAATGTTGGATATTAGTATCGATGCCACGGCATTATCTGCAGCCCAAAAGAGTAAAAAGTCATATCCTGAATTTGGTGCTAGTGCCGCCAAACGACGACGATCTAGTCTCGGTCCAAATGCTAATAACAACTCATCATCAACAGCACCAGTCGTTAAGAAAACAAAGGCATTATCAGGACAAAACTTCTTGGACTTATTCCAATCAATTAATAATTTAGATGAAAGGTATAAATCCTCACTGGGGGTTATTGAATCGATCCCCTCAACATTACTTGATGAGAGTAACACTGATATAGATGATTTGGTGGGTGATGAATTAACAGATATGTATAAGAAATTATGTCAATCACAACGTAATGTACGAAGAGAACGTCGGACGTTGTATTCTGTTGCGGTACAGAAAAGAGATTGTGAAAAGGAAGCTAAGAGATATGTTTCGTGGTTGAAGAACTTGGCCAAGGTTGATGATGATGATATTGAGTTTTGTAATTCGTTGGAGAAGAAGTTGGATATGATATCTGTATGTCATGGTAAGTGCTTCTCTTAATGTGTTTTTATTGTTTGGCTGCTTAGTGTTTTGTTTCTTGACGTCAAGCTAACCTACATCTCGACCATATTAAAACAACCAGAGGAAGCAAAGTCATTACGTGATAAGCGCCGAGCAGAGGTTGCTCAAAGGCGTGCCAGTGCCGCACTGGCCACACAACGAGAAGCAGAGGAGGAGGAACGGAAACGTATCCTTGATGATGCCAAAATGGAGGCTGAGGCCAAGCCAGGAATGGTTTGGAATAAAGAAACTAGGGAGTATGAATACACACACGACGATACACAAGATTCTTGGAGGGACTAATCTGTACAAACTTATGAATATATGTGATCTGTTTGTGTCATCTTCACATTTCATAATGCTTACACATAATGATTGATAAGTAATTAGCTTGTGATAGATTGTGTAGATTACTTGTTTAGCTTCCTGTTCGCTGCCGAGTGCCGAAGAAGTGTTGTCTGGTGGTGGTTGAGTATATATCTCATTTCTTTATGAGTAAAGCTTAATCATGTGTAGGTGGGACCTTGTGTAGATAAAAGGGTTAAGTAGTAAAACGTTTAATAATTGGTCTATTTAGATAACAACTCTAACTATGACCCCACTTAACAGATATAACATGTAACTTCCCATACAGCTCAACATTAACTCATATGACTATACATTTGACTACACAACACTTCCCAAAATACGTAAATAACAACAAACCTAAAACACATCTCTTTCGATCATCTCTTCTTCTTTGCATCTTTAATCTCCTCACCAATAAGGGGAATGACACTAAATATAGCATCATAAGTCTTCTTCTTCAACTCTTCTTTATCCATACCTGCCTTGGCTTTTACAGGTTTGTGTATCGTAAGTACCACATTCTCAACAGATCCACCCCACAACAGACATAGCGGATACATAC
>Ga0075439_13191_pt1 | contig 10133 bp, 9 predicted proteins | sample MintriSingleCell_FD_74264 | JGI IMG/M metagenome (GOLD analysis project Ga0075439, IMG submission 74264) | Marine eukaryotic communities from Monterey Bay, USA to study complex ecological interactions - Minidiscus trioculatus JGI Plate_4_G5... | ecosystem: Environmental > Aquatic > Marine >... | reverse complement strand
ACTTGGTATTCAACCGTGTGGTAACACTTCGAGATACATGGAATGCACCTCCACCACGCAAAGCGAAGCAACCAAAGAACCAACAAGATAACAACCAGAAAAAGGGACGTGGCGGCGGAGGTCAAGCTCCAGTTGTCGAGGATGCACGACGTATAGCACTCCGAGCGGGTACAATTCTTGAGGCTGGTCCACATCCCGAGGCTGATAGTTTAATCGTTTGCAAGTTAGATTGTGGAGATTTTAAAGAGGATGGAGAGGCTGATGAACCACGTACAGTCGTGGCCGGCCTTGCAGGGAAGATATCATTTGACGACTTAGTCAACAAGAAGGTAGTTTGTATAGCAAACTTAAAACCGGCCAAGATGAGAGGTATAGAAAGTACAGCCATGCTATTAGCAGCTAGTGATGGGAAAGAGGGAGATGATGAGACAGTACAACTGTTGGATGTACCAGACTCGGTACCGAATGGGGAACTCTTATCATTCGAGGGTAAGGAAATAGGCGAACCTGACGGCATGCTGAAGAGTAAGGGTGCATTGAAAGTTTGGGATAGAGTTAAGGCAAAGTTACGAGTGAATGATGGTGGAGAAGCCACATATGCTGATGAGGATGGTACTGTTAGAAAGATAATGACAAGTGGCGGACCTGTAAAGGTGTCTTCATTGACTGATTGTATCATTGGCTAATGGATGTATCTTATAATAGATGCCTATTACGACTTACGACGACTTAATTCAATTTGAACGATTCGTTATTGTTTTATGTATTTAGTTTACAATTATGAACCTTGAACTGCTATTTCCTTTCTCGATGTTTATGAACCTTGACGTAGCGATCACAGACACTTTTATGTTCAGGCCAACCTGCAACTTGACATGCATTGTGATTGATATGTATTATCTTATGTAGTAGCTCTCTGTTTCTACATATTTGAACTCGTCTGACGCGGATTGTGCTTTGTTGCTGTTTTATCTAGTCTCTTGCTGTTTGCTCTCGAACCTTAACAAAGTTGTCACAATGTTGACGGTGCTCAGTCGAATGTGCAACTTGGCACTCCCTCGAGCAAAAGTGACTAACCGTACACCTGCTACAGACGGACAAAGAAGCACGATCTTTATCTTTTCCACAACCAAAACATATACCCATCTTTGGCAAAGTCTTCCTTGCATTTAAATGCAACTTCTTTAAGCATTTACACGATACTCTTTTGCGGTAAAACTTCAGAAGATCACGCCAATCCCTTTTGGGTTGAGAAGAACTCTCTTAGTTGCTGCACGCATATTGATCAAGGTTAGCCAAATCAATATTCTCTGTTTCACCGTACTTTTCTAAGGATATAATAACTAGAGTTAGGCAAGACAGTGCTTCGCCATACTTGCATCTTGAACTTTGAGGATTGTCTACTAACAATAAGGTGGTACCAATTCTGATCAAAACATTCAATAACATTTCTCTATTGTTGGTATCATTCCATATTTGTGGGTGTGTATCAAAAGTTCTCCTTAATGTATATAATCCCTCGTCTCTCTTGAGTTGTGAATAATATTCATTCATGAAACTCGAAACAGGATGATCAAAATCAGACAACGAGGAAACGTCGGCACATCCGTGGTCACATTGAATCGAAGAAGGGCCAGATGCAACAAAAAACCAAGTATCATGGTTTCTAGCTCTCTCGTTCTCCGCCTTCTTGGCTTTTCTTTCTCCTTCCCTTTGTTTCGTTTCCTAGATGACGCTGGCATATTACTAAATGGTAATATTGATCGTTATATCCATGTGATATGCCCTCTTGATATTGTAAATATAAATCAGCTTTATTTGACAATGATTAGATCAGATGTAGACTGTAGTATCGGTAAATGTATCGCTTCTGCAGGCTTCTGCCTACACTATTCCAATTTGCAATATGTTGTTGAAAGTTGTTAGTGGTGGTTGCTCGGCGGGGTAATATACAACCTTTGTTGATAATTTACACCGATATTCCACAACTAGCGAGAAGGACCTTCTACAAAGGCACAAATCAACACCGTCGTTATTGCCAACACCACTTTCACTACTTTGCTTTATAAAAATGAGGGAACTTATCTCTTCTGATGAAGTTTCAAAGATATAGATAATAAGTTTCACCATTAATTTTTTGATGGTAGATATGTATGGTAGTTGTAGATGGCCGAGGCCGTGGCTCAGATTACTTAAGTACTACTATCTCACGCCCTATATCGAATATAACCTCTATTAGCGGAGAGAATAGTTGTTAGTTTGCAAAGCTAGCGCTAACCAGCGAATTTAGTTTGCTAAAACACATTATACGTCTACACAAACACTTCCTCACACGTACTTTTACTTAAAAAAAAAAACAATGGTAGTAACAAGACGATCACGCTCAAACAATAATAGTCCATCCTCCAACAATCAAGACAATGATAACATAAGCGCTAGCGCTATTCGTGGCAATAGCGGTGGCGGTTCCACACCTCGAGGAGCACCACCGCCGCCTCCACCGCCACCTGCACCATTACATCAGCCTCCATTAATGCATGAACAACAACGACAACAAAAAGGTGGCATGGCTCCAGTTCCTGAGGAGGTTGGATTGTTAGCTAATAACAATAATAATGGTGATGGGAATAACATACAGCAGATGGCTAATGATGATGGAAATAACAATAATTTGCAAATGGCACCTCAACCAAATAATATACAATATTTACAAGTTAGAATCTACACCAATCAACTACTTGAACCAACACGTATTCATCGTCGTCATCATCGACAACATCAACCTGTGAATCCAAATATGCAGCAACAGAAAAGATTTGGACGATCTTCTACAAAACAACCACGTCCTGCCCAACAACAACAATATCATGAAGGAGAGATTGTTAAAGTGTTAATACCCCAACAAGGATTTGATAGTGAAAAGCAATTGGCAGATTGTTTAAACCAGGCAAGTGGAAGTAGTAGTTCTAATTCTATTGATAACAATAGAGGATTATGGCAGAGTAGTTATAATAATGAGTTAGATGATTATTCATTAGATGAATATTATGATGATCGTAGAGAGATGAATGTTGCAGTGAGTATATACGTATATATTGACACATATCATGTGCGCATTGTCTTTTGTTCTTACTAACGCATTATTCTGCCAAATAGGGAATGTTTCGTGAATCAGATCGGGTATTTGTACCCCTATCAATAATATATACAAATCCACAATCATTCATTGGTGAGGTGTTATGCATTAAACGTCCACCACCTCCACCGAAACGTCAACTTCGACTACCAGCAACACCAACTATTCCCAAACAACGTTCAATCTTTATTACATTCCTAGAAGTAATGGGTATAATAGTAGTATTACTAGCAAGTTACAAAACATACAATGCAGCATCCTGTATTGACTATCAGTACTATGCACAAGCTTGGTTATACAAGGTTGAAAATGGATTCTTTACAATACTAAACTTTCCATTCTACTTGTTTGATATAATTATTGAATTTCCATTACGAGAATTGTATAGACATGGACCTAGTATTATTGGATGGGAGGGAGAGCCATTACCGAAAATCTGTGCACGAATTACATATCATGGTGATGAACAATTCTGGAGTCGTAATATAGAAGAATGTCAACGAATATATGATGCAAAGGAGATGAGTGCTATGCAAGTTCGTAAACCAATCGTTGTGCTGTGTTTACTAGGGGCGATGTTTTATATGATCAAGAGTATTGTGGCGGCTCGGGCACTACGAAGAAGAGACAGGATTGATCCTAACATGGTTGAGACATATCGGGCTATCCATTCGTTGGCGAGACAGCTACGTCGTGCTGCTAATGGAGGGAGGTAGAAAAAGAGACTCTATTTGGCTAACTTAAAGCTAAGAGAGAATTTTAGAAGAGAATACATTATGTGCAACGTATCTACTGATGTTTACAATTGATATATGCAGCTTAAAGCTCGTCATCATCACTATCATACTCTGACTCATCGTATGAAGACTCATCATACGAAGATGATTCGTCATGTAACCCTTGATCAAAGAAGGTACCAGCATCTGCTATATAATGCTCTTCTGTTGTATTATCATTATCAGCCCTATCCGATACAGATGGAGAACTTGCATCACTACCAAGAGATCCTCTTGATTGTCGTGCATATCTAAGAAGATCCTTTTGATATCGTTTACTAAAGTGTGTAGGCTTAGACAGTTGTAATGCCCGCATGACATCATCAGTTCTTAACTTTCTCAATGGAGGCATTTGTATTCTATTCGGTATACTGCCCTTGTCAGTATTATCTCCATCGTTATTCATTTGAGTAGATGCCGTTATTGCCTCGGCACGAGCCTCTCTCATTGGATACAAGGCGGCTGCCTGTAATACTTCGCGAATATCAGAGGGAGAGTATCCTCTCGTGTTACTGGCCACCTGATGTATATCAAAGTTACTATCCAATGGTACATGACGAAGCATTCCTTCTAGGACTGATACTCTTGCATCATAATCAGGCAAACCGACGAAGACTCCTCTTGGCATTCGTCTAAGAAAGGCTGCATCCACATCAAATGGTCGGTTGGTAGCACCCATGACAAGTATACTACTTCCATTGCTTTGTGATGCATGATTTCGTATACCGTCCCATAGTTGCAAGAACTCGGTCTTTAAATCTCGACTTACATCATGATCTTCGCCGCCTCTTTCTCGGAACAAACCATCTAATTCATCTACAAAGATGATACATGGAGATATCTTTCGAGCCACTGAAAAGAGTGCTCGTACATTCAAGTTGGTTTCTCCAACATACTTTCTCAATAAACAAGAGGGCGATATGGCTAAGAACCTGGCACCAACAGTAGTAGCCAAGGCACGTACCAGCATGGTTTTGCCACAACCGGGAGGACCGTAGAGTAGCACTCCAGGAGGATTTGCAAGTAGTCCACCGTAGTAATCATTATCATTAGATGTTGTTGCTGTGGGAAGTAATGGAAATGCAAGGTCAAGTAATGATTCTTTGGCATCTTCTAATCCACCAATATCATTCCATTTTGAAGTGGCAACTTCTTCACTGTTAATATCATCAGCTACCATACCAGAGTCCATGGGTGATAGCAAAGATTGACTCAATACATTCCCTTCAGCTCGTGTTAATGATTTCATAATCCCTTCTACCTTTGCATATGGTATACCTGATGATTTTAATCTCATTGCTAATTCACGTGTTGCTGTCATCTGTGGTGTGATTGGTTTTAGACTTTGTGGTTGTGGTTTGGGCGTGTTGACTTTTTCTTCAGTATCACTGTCATCTAACATATCCAATTCATCTATCTTGACATATGGCATGTCCTGCTCTTCTCTTATATCACCACCAGGATTATAACCACCACTTAATTGAGTGTTTTCAAACTGCTCATTCACTTCATCCCATGCCTCCTTTAATATCTTCCACATACTTTTTGAAAAGTATAACATGAGTATAAGTTGTGCACATTTCAAAATTTTGACAGGAGGTATGGATCTTAGTTTTGTTATTGACTTTTGTAGTATGCGGGTGGTGAATATGGATATAGATGACAATTTAGATGATGATGATGTTCGTGATTGTATACCTGCATGTTGTTGTGATTGTACGGCCGAAGATTCGGTATGTTGAGTAGATAATTTTGATGTGTTGGCTATTGTTGATATCGTTTCTTGTATGTGCTTGCTCGGCGCTAGCTTTGCAAACTGCGTTGACGAACCATTATCTCCACTGATATGGGGTATATTAGCCGTTGTAATAGACGAGCATACAGCTAGTATGATGCATAGTAGTAAGGTCACCATCTTGTCATGTCGTGTGATTATGGGAAATGAAACTTATTATCTAGAATAATAAGTTCCACAAATGCAGGAGAATATTTTTGTGAAGGGTGTGTGGTCTATTATTGTCTGTAGCTGCCTTGTTCAAAGGAAGAATTCATTCGGTAGTACATTATTAGCAAAAGTTGGGTTGATAATTATTTGAGTAGTATACGCCGCCACGAGCAACCACCTCTAACTTTCAACACTAGGAACTGGTTCCGAGCAACGGCATTATTGGAAAGCAAGAAGTACAACCGATCCTCATCTACACCCATATCCAATATTTATTTTACTTTTGATATATGCATAGCTGATAAATACAATAACAAGTGGATATCATAATCAATTTTAGAACAATTACAATATTATTGCCATTTAATAACTATCAACATGCCAGCGAGCAGGAAAAGAAACAAAGGGAAGGAAAGAAAGGCCAAGAAGGCAAAGAATGCGAGATCAATGATGCATACTATATGGTCCAGTATGCTAGCATCAGCTTGTGATCATGGCTGTGCTGCGATACCAGTCATAGGCCATCCAGTTTCAAATTTCATGAACGATTATTATATGCCATTGATTCTAGAAGACAGTGTAGTTAGTGGAACTGGTTTGGTTAAATCGTTTAGAACATGTCCTGAAGTATGGAAAGATGACAGTTATCGTGAAATGTTAGTGGATGTTTTAATTGGAATTGGGACAAATATGCTGTTGTTTGACGTTAATGAAAGTGGACCCAATTTCAAGGCATTACGTGTGGCTTCCGTTATTTTGATTCTTGAAGAATATGGCAAAACAAAGGATATAAATTTGGCCCTTATCGGCCGCGATACATCATCGAAGAGACGCATTCTTGCACCAGGGGTGAGTAGTAATGAACGAGATGTCCTGAAGTTCTACCGCAAAAGAGTATCGTGCAAGTGCTTGAAGAGGATGCATTTGGACGCAAAAAAAATAATACCAAAGATGGGTAAATGTTTCAACTGCAATGATGAGAGAGAGCGTGTAAATTTATCTTTCTGTAGTAGGTGTATGATTAGTCAGTATTGTTCGAGGGAATGTCAAGTTGCACATTGGCCTGAACACGAGGAACTTTGTGACTACGCTTCTCAGGTTCATCATCAAAGTGACTGCATTTCGGGGGCCATCAAAAGCATACAACATCGAATCAAACATCATCATCGAAGATGATACCATAAACAGTAGCCAAGTCTGATACTGATGAGATGTTTTCTCTCGTTGGTGGATAAAGAGGTTCTTTTTAGATGAAGAATAGAATGCATTGTAATACATAAGGATACATCCAACCACATCTGCTTTATGTTGTATGTTATCCATCCAAGTGTTGTGCGTGCTAGATAGGTATGGTGGGTTGTCGTAGTAGGACCCTCTTGATGTTTATATGGGCTAATGTTCATTTCAATCGAGGTCGGTACTGTCCATTATCTACTCTTTAATTTAAAGTTTAATGTTGAGTATAATGACTAAGAGTGTATGAGCTAACATAAGGGTAGAGATGGGAACTAAATGTTAAACTTAACGGAATAATTCTAGTTACTGTTAGGAAGAAGACACAGAAGCAGCTCTAAACACTTGATAATGTGAATCCCTATGTTTACAACATATACTCGCACCATACTTAATGCAATCTTAATCTATTCATGTCCAACCCAGTTCTTTTCTTGCTGATATTGATCGTAACTATAATAGACGTGACATTCTTCCTTGTGTGTAGGCCAGGCTGCAACCTGACACTTCCTCGAGCAGTACTGATATATCATACATTTACTACAGACATGTAACAACGCACGTACTCTTTCTTCATCACAATGAGTACATCTGCCCATCTTTGGTGTTGTTTTCCTTGCCTCTAAATGCATCCTCTTCAAGCACTTACATGGTATTCTTTTGCGGTAAAACTTTAATACATCTCGTCTTGTACTACTGAGATTGGGTTCCATATCTCTTCTTTTTACTGCCGATGAATGGCCATAGAAAGGCGAGTGTAGACTAAGTCCTTCACTACTATCATAATGTTCTAACACCAGGATTGTTTTGGCCATACTTAGTGACCCTTCATTGATATCATCATCCGCCAAAAGCATGTTGGTCCCAATCGATACAAAAGTTTGTATTGCTAATTCTCTGTGATTGTCTTCCGACCATACTTGAGAGTGTCTTTGTGATTGTAACATATCCTGCAAAATGAGGGCAATATTTTTGTGTTTCCTTATCCAATGAATAAAGAATTCATCCATGAATTCAGACACAGGATGATTGTCTGCTATTGTCGTATCACTTCCGTGTAAGCAGCCCACTGTCAAGTTCCATCCTTGCCATATCTGTCTCTTCTATTTGTTTTTTGAGATTGTATTGATGACGTTTATTACAGACGCTCTTATGTCTAGGCCAACGTGCAATTTGACACTCCCTCGAACAGTACTGATCAACCATACATCGACTACAGACAGATAGATCCATACGCTTCTTCTCCACTTTACAATTGAAGCATTTACCCATCTTTGGTATTGTTTTCCTTGCCTCTAAATGTATTCTCTTCAAACATTTGCACGGCAGTCTTTTGCGGTAAAACTTTAGAACATCTCTTTTTGTGCTAATATCAGATGCAAAATCTCTTGATTTTATATTAGCATATCGGCCATGGGTGTAGAAAGACGAGTTCAGACTTAGTCCTTCACTACTATCATAATGTTCTAATGCCACAATTGTTTTGGCCATACCTAATGCCACTTTGTTGATTTGGTCATCATCCACCAAAAGCATATTTGTCCCAATGGTTGTAAGAGCATTTGTTACCAATTCTCTATAGTTGTTATCTTTCCATACTTGAGAGTGTGTTTGCAACGTGTCCTGCAAAATGTCGGCAAGACTTTTATGTCTCCTCCATTGGATAAAGAACTCGTCAATGAATTTAGAAATAGGATGATCATTTGTTATTGTTGTATCATTCCCATGCATGCAAGTTGCTTCTTCCATGCTCTTCCATTCTTGCCAAAATCTATTAGCATTCGATCTCTCAAGCTCCGCCTTATCTGCCTTCTTGGCCTTTCTTTCCTTCCCTTTGTTTCGTTTCCTCGATTTTGGTGGCATGATGGTGTATTATGATCTCCCTACTCGTCTGTGTATATATAGCCAATATGTCAATAATATATGCATATAGAAATATTAGTATACTAACAGATGATATCAATCAAGATATATTTTGCAACAATACACCACACTTACCTGGGAACCTTGCCCCTGAAAGTTGTTTGGCGTTACCTCTTGTATCACAAATAAACTACCAACAACTACCTCGAACTATTATAAATAGTAATATATACAATATTATAATAAATATATGAGTATGGTTAATCGTTTATATTACCAGCAATGTACACTCACCAACCACTCTTTTATTGAAATGTCGTTGCTTAGAACTCTTCAGTATCTAGTTGTCTATTGTTTAAGTATCACTAATGTATATCTTTGATAATGCTAAACTGCTCTGTCATAAACAACCCAATAATACTACATTACCGGGTGCCCCTGACTTCCTTTGCCTTTCCGGCTGTAGCAACACAATCAAAAGCTCGCTAGCTCTTAGCTCACGTCTCACTTCCACTTGCATTTATAAAACTTATAAGAAGTTTAGAAACTTTTATGGAATAAGTTCCATACCTTCCAAATTAATGGGAGGATTAAAAGGTCGGATGGAGGCGTAGAGCACTCAAGGAGCAAAAGGAGAAAGCCGCCATAATGTCAGCAAGCGTATTATCAATGGATTCACCTGCGTTCCGTCCCCGTGCACCAGGCGGCGGTGGCGGAGGCGGAGGTACACCATCCACAAACTCAACATTTGCAAATAGTCCTCATACAGCACGCAATCGAGCAGGCTCGAATGGTTCTGGTACTGGATCGAATGGTGAGGGATATAGTAATGCTGTTAAGAGCTATTCATTCGAGACTCCTGATGGGTACGTTTTTTTTTATTTTATATTGCGTGTTTTGTGATTGCAGTAAAGTTTGTGCACATCCTTGTTTAGTATGTTTATTTCTGAGGGTATATTATCTAGCATCATATATATATATATATATATATATATATATATGTCTATTTTATGTATATATATTATCTGACCAGGTTTTGTACAATATCTCTTCCCGTATACCCGCAAACACGCATTAAATTTAACCCCAAAATTATACATAAAATCACAACATCGCACACACCAAATTAACAGTGAGAAACTAGAAATCCGTAACGTATGGGAAGAGAATGTCGAGGAGG
>Ga0075439_12453_pt1 | contig 10141 bp, 10 predicted proteins | sample MintriSingleCell_FD_74264 | JGI IMG/M metagenome (GOLD analysis project Ga0075439, IMG submission 74264) | Marine eukaryotic communities from Monterey Bay, USA to study complex ecological interactions - Minidiscus trioculatus JGI Plate_4_G5... | ecosystem: Environmental > Aquatic > Marine >... | reverse complement strand
CAGATGATGATGATGATTGTGTTTGAGTTTTGTAAAAGAACAAATAATCGATATGATATATTGTTAGTAGTATGATTCGAGATGAATGTGACAACATACAACACAACAAACATATCAAAAGAGAGACATCAGACTTACGAGCTGTAGAAGTAGCAGATGATGATGATGATTGTGTTTGAGTTTTGTAAAAGAACAAATAATCGATATGATATATTGTTAGTAGTATGATAAGAGAAATCAATAACACACAACACAAAATAGACAATGAGGTGACAGTCTTACATTCTGTAGAAGCAGCAGATGATGATGATGTGTTTGAGTTTTGTAAAAGAAGCAATGAATTAAAATGATAATATCAGTATGATCCGAGATGAACTGATAACTCACAACACAACAAACATATAACAACACAAGACGACGGACTTACACGCTGTAGAAGTAGCAAATAATGATGATGATTGTGTTTGAGTTTTGTAAAAGAACAAATAATCGATATGTTACATTGTTAGTAGTATGATTCGAGATGAATGTGACAACACACAACACAACAAACATATAACAACACAAGACGACGGACTTACACGCTGTAGAAGTAGCAAATAATGATGATGATTGTGTTTGAGTTTTGTAAAAGAACAAATAATCGATATGATATATTGTTAGTAGTATGATTCGAGATGAATGTGACAACATACAACACAACAAACATATCAAAAGAGAGACATCAGACTTACGAGCTGTGAAGTAGCAGATTGTAAATGAACAATGAATAGAAATGATATAGTAGTATGATCTGAGATGAATTGATAATGCACATATTATAACAAACAATTCAATTGACACAAAGAGACAACAGACTTACCAAGTGTAATCATTAGTGAACAAGTAACGACAACAGAAGGACTTGTCTTTTGTACAACATTGACCATTGCAGCATTCAATATCATCATCATACTGGTTAGTTCCACATGTACCTGTTGTTCTCTGCGACAAATCACTACCACCAGTACATACACCATTGCTACAAGTACCTTCTTCTTTGCAGGGGCTTGGTTTACATGTCGTACCATCAGCCTTGCTCACAGCATCTCCACATGTACGGAGAAAACCATACTCTATAGTACATGCTTTTATAGTGCAAGAGTTGACATCTCTATTACAGAGAGCAACATCCTCAGCTGAACACTTTCCAATACAATCCCCATTGTCACAAGTGCCCTCCGGATTAAGTGGGTTGTACGTTAGACATGTGGTACCATCTGCATGTTTAATGAGTGTGTCACAGTTGAGTTGGTATTCTTCTAAGATACATATAGAAGAAGTGCATACCCTGCCAGCCTCAATATCACGATAAGTACACTCTTGCTCTTGCTCTTGTGTGCAACATGGAGTGCAGGAACCGCATATGGTAGGGAATTCCTCACCAACTTGAGTACAAGCAGCAAACTCTGACATACTGCCTCCTTTACTTGTCATTAAGAACTGAATTCGCTCTTTACATGTATAACTGTCACTTTTACCCTTGTCGTTAGTAGCAGTGGCCGTGGCACCAAGTATACCATCTGTACAAGTAGCGCAGCCATTGCAAGTGATGATAACCTCTTCTTCGTCACCAACGACCATACCATTATCCTCCTCTTCCTCATCATCCCCAACGATGGTACCAGTAAAGGTACCCGTATTATTATCGTCCTCTTCTGTGGTATCCTTATTACCAAAGACGTTCTTCTTCTTCTCCTTGGCCTTTGGATGCTTGGCAGACTTGTGACTTTTAGATCTACTCATACTATTCTTCTTCTTCTTCTTCTTCTTTCGGAGGCCTCGAATACCACCTGACGTATCATTATACTCCTCACTATGATGTGTCTCATCATTGATGTTGATGTGAGAAGGGGAAGAGTTGTTGCTCGTATCGTCAATATGACGCAAAATTTCAGCGGCCGCTTGCCAGATGGGCACAACGGCCACTGCGGCAAGAGTAGCTGCTAGTAGCAAAGAAGAGCGGCGGCGGCGAGTAGGGATTAGCATGGTCGATAACTATCTTCTATTGACAAGGTCAAAGAGGAGAAGTGAAGCGCACGCAAATTTTGGCGAGTAACTGTCTTAGACAAAGCCAAAGATACAGTATCTAGGACAAGCTGCTTCAAGCAAAAGTCAAACAATCGCCGAAGATTTTTGTTCTGTTGTGCTTCAATCTATTCACGTACGACCCGGCGCGGTCCTTCAACAAAAATAGGATCTATTGCTCCTTCTAGCGAGCAACCCGGTCATAAGAATCGCCGAGATTGTGCTTCTAAGTTCTTCACATAACTTTTTAACAAAAATAAGGAGTTCTATTACCGACTATTTATTTTACTTATCATGAAGTCTGTTGTACATTTCTAATTGTCAATATTAGTTATGGATGATATTATCCGTTTCCTTTCCGCCGCCTACATAACACTAAGACATAGAAATCCTATAGTTTACGATTAACTAGAAATTAATAATAATAATCAGTTACACCACTTGCCAGCTTGCCTCGTAATCCCATTCAAAAGGTTGATCAACATTTGCACGAACCGATGCCTCCTCCTGAGCACAAGCTTCACTAAATGACAACTCACTAGTAGAATCTGGTTTTCTTATAGGCTCGGGGTATCCCCATCGTTGTACACAGACACAAAGAGCACCTGCCCGATCTATCGGTGATCCACATGTATACAAATACTCACAGAATGTACGCCAGAAGCTATGACAGTTGTTCTTAACTTGTTCATCGGCCGTATCTTTCATTCTACACCTCACGAGTTGGTGATTAGGGACTAGATCGCCCAAACTTGATACCATATCAGGATCAGGTTTGATGTTTACTACTCGATCTTTCAACTCTTCCATACTAATTGGAGGGTTCCAAGTCTTCCTCGCTAATGTCGGATTGGGTGATGAATAGGCAAAGGCATATGCATCTGTTTGTGCACCCTGTGATTGAATGAAACGAGGATTCGACACATGAGATAAAGAGAACGATGCATTTGAACATAAGATGTGCACAAGTATCTCTTTCTTACCGTGATTAAAGCAAGTCCACCACCTAAAGATACACCGGTACTACGCAGCCACTGAAAACTCTTTCCATTAACACTATACCCATCAACTAGAAGATCATTTACAAAGTCAGTGGTAACCCTGTAGTACTCGGACTTTTGTAACTGGTCCGATGCTACCCAAGAAGTTGTTTGTAGTAAGTCTGGATAGATCGGATTCCAAAGCCATGAAAAAGGCATCAGTGCCCTCACTACCATACCCAGTGCAGTTCCCAAGTACATTTGTGCATTGTTCAGTCTGTCAATGGGAGTTTCAGTTCCTCGAATGGATAGTATACCTACACCAGGGAAGTTAGGAAAAGAAAAGAGTTTGAAGCTAACCTGATTGAGTTCATTGCCACTATCTTTTCTCCACTGAGTTACAAAGTCTGTCTCGTCCACTGCAAGGCCTGCCTCGAGGAACCATTTATCCATCACGTACGAAGTCATCTCAGGAGTCTCATATGCAATACCACCGAGTAGATTATAGTCCAGTGCATAAGTATTATCCAGACCAGGTATACTGAAGTGATTTGTCAACTTGCAATTGGTATAGAGCATGCTTCCTTCTTCGGGAGATGGATAGTAAAAGTCATCCAATAGACGAATAGGTTCTCGTCCCGACTGTGTATTGAAATCTTCTCCACTCCCCGTCGATGATGCTGACCAGTAGATGAAGTAACCTCCCATGATACCAAACACTAGGATGAATATGAAATAGTAAAATGAGTGGGTAATCTTGCCCAGCACTTGGGAGGCGCGAGCTCTTGCCAACATTTGTTCTTTCGAATCATCCTCATCATTCACCAACTTGACTTCACTCAATGAGCAGTGCTCACATATAATACTACGAGCATCCAAGTTGAGTCTAAACGCCGAGAATAAACTCAAGAAGAGGAAGAGCACGCCGTACTTTGGTAGTCCATGCACGAAAAGGGAAATGACCGGCCAGAGGAAGAAGAACACTGTTGCCATAATCAATCGAAACCAGCAGTACCATTCCTTTGGTTTTGAGATGATGTATGTTTTCCAAGATTGAAAGACCTCCTCCACCTCATTATTATTGGTACCTTCTACTCCCTCCTCTCTATCCTCATTTAATCTCATTGCTTGGAAGACACCATAACTGCATGCCATGCAGGGCACACCGATCAAGACAAATACCAATACATACACCACCACAATCATCGTTGTTCCTCCCAAAAAGCCGCCGGCATAAAGTACCGCAATCAAACAGATCAGACTAAGATTAATCCCAATGATGCTACACACGAATCCACTAATGTACTGTCGTTTTTCAATAGCATCAGTTCCACCGACTGTATACTTTGATTGACCATTTGTTAATGCACAGCATGTTCGACTCAGTCCAAAGTTGGTACGGCTGACAATCGGGACACTTTCACCTAATTCTTCGATGGAGTATTGACGGATAGGCGTGTCCAACGCATTGAAGAATGGATTGAATGATAGCATGGTCGACCATGAGTATAGCCATCGACGATTTTTAAGTGACTCTTGTGGTTGATCAGGAGTAGACTTGACATCTTCTTCTTCATCAGAAGTTGCAATCAATTTGGACGTCATATCTTCATCCTCCCCGTCGCTACCACCACCACTCTCCAAGTAGTAACGATATTCAATACCACAATACCTCATCGTTAATGTAGTCAATACTGCTTGTTTCAGTAAAACCTTCCAATTATTATTCGATTCACTGTCAGATGATTGCGATCTAACCAAATCAATACATAATTTAATCTCATTCACAAACACCACTCCACAAAATAGAAAGAAACTAATCAACATACAAAAGTACCATGTCAATCCAGCTATACGTCCCGTTTCATTTGATTTACTAAATGATGCGATAATGAATACCAATAGTGGTATACCGAGATACATTATGAATTGATACCATTCCAATACTGTTGATGAAACTGTAGATGAAACTCCATCACGACGTCCCTTGGGTAATAGTAAACGAAAGGTATCATGACCACGCCATACATCAGCAACAAACACCACACTATAAATCATCAAACTAGCCAATGAATAAACAAACAAAGGTAAACTCAATATAGTAGCAATCATTACCTCAACATTAATACTCTCACCAGCCTGTTGGCCAGAATTGCGTGGTATTTCCATACATTGGTATACTAGTATGCTTAATGCGAATATGAATATAAAGCCACAGTTTAATAGTGCTACTAGTGTATAGAATATACGGAGGATTGAGAGACCGATGTTGATACCTGGTGAACGTTTCATTTTGGTAATTACTTGTATTGTTGTAGTTTGAGTTGTTTGTTGTTGACCTTCGGTATCCTTGCCTTCTTCCTTATTGCTTGTTGTAGTATAACATTGACTAAGCTGTAATTGATCATTGGGTAAATCATATACATGTGTAGTAACTTGCTTCTTACCACGACGAGAACGGATAGTCGAGGAGGGTTGTTTCAGTGAGAAGTGATCAATGAATTGCAAATCTACGGATACTGTCGTATTGTTGTTGGTATCGTTTGTGGCCTGCTCTTCCATGACCGCTACTTCTTCAGGCGTATCATCAACCTTATCTTCTTTAAGAGGTACTGTATAACCTTCACTGGTAGGCGATGATACATCCACGCCTTCTTCTTCTACAGATGTTGCCATACTTTTTGTATGTTATGTGTGCCAAACTTTTTTGCAATATATTGTGCCGTATAACGTCGCCGTTCTTCTTCTTCTATATACTATTTCTACTCTAGCTGCAAACTGTCCGACGTCCAATAGAGGTTTGTGTTAGTAGCTCTGTAGTCGCAACAATACATAAGGCAGGCAAGTGGGGGGTCGAGTGGGGGGGGTTCTCAAAAGTCTATGTAGCGATCAAACGAAGATATTTTGAGAGACTAAAACTCCCTTTGTTTTGGTGTGATAGCACAGTACAACGTTGTAATGTCATCAAGTACCCTGCAGTAGTCATTTACCACCTTTAGCACATTTCTAGAGAAACTAATCTAAAGAGGGAATCAGGTATCAAAGAATCTAGTTTCATTTCTAGCATTAGATAGCACTCTACTAATCGAAGTCGAAATAGTAACACCCCAAAATTGTAGCATTCGTAAGTCTTTGGCACCACGTGCCTAGCATTCATCATTCTTCATTCCCCATAGTCTTTCTTAAATAATAGCAACCCAAAGCACCAACACACCCAACAATCCTAAAAAACATTCGTTTGTCTCTATTCTACATGTAAATTCTACCCTTAGCACCTCTCCTCGCTCCCTCCATATAGCCACATTTCATTTCCTCTAATTCAGAGCACGCTTAACATCCTCTAACTTGACACTATTCATATCACGGCTCAAATTCTTCATCCATTTGATTTCAGCCACTCTTCTTGTGCCTTCATAACCTCATTGCATTTCTCCATTTGTGTATATTTTCTCCATTGATGAGCCTCTGGAGGATAAAATTCATCATCATGATTATTAGATGTATTGAAATGAGTGTTAAGTCCAAACTTCTTCTTCACTTCATTAACAGTTGCAGCGTCATCTAAATCTCCATTCTTATAAGCATGTGCAGTGAAGAGATATGACATTACACAGCCTGCTCTCGGCGCGGCATTTCCAATACCACTCCAAGGAGTAATCTCACCAAATACTGGACCGTTCTTGCTGTCATACATGTCTATTCTTAACCAGTTTTTGCTTGCCTTACTTGCAAGTTTTCCTACAGCATCCATCATGGCAGTCTCCCTCGATAAGTCTGAGTATAATGTATTCTCAAGGCAATGAGGTTCATGATCCGTCCTTGGCAATCCTTCAATGACTTTCCACTTATCCTTAGAAGAAGTAACATCAAAATGATCTGCACACTTTTGACCGTTTCTATCAACACGCCACATGATCTCAGGAACACCCCCGAATACATGAAATTTGTAATCAGGAGGGACGATGTAGTTAGGATCAGCGCTCTCAATCAATTCTTCAACAATAGTCTCTTCTTGAGATCCGTATTCTTTAACTAATGTATTATAACTAAATTCTTCATCGTCATTATGATTGTTCAGTGTGTTAACTCCATCTACTATAACCTTTACTCCTTGAGACGAATGACCACTAAGTGGTTTGACGACATACTTTCTACCAAGAGTATCAATATCCTTGGGTAAATCTTCAGCTACTCCACAGAAGAGTATTCGTGGAGTAGACACACCCAATTTAGCTGCATAATAAAGTCCTCCAAGCTTATCATTTATCATTTCAATTACATTTACTTCTGCTTCTGCTCGTTTCCAACGAGCTTGGCGTTTGATTGCAAGTTCTTTGTATATTGTTGGATACTCTTTATTGTCATGGTATTCTTTGTCACATGATTCTATTGCTAGTTTGAGGTATGATGTGTTATTATTAGCACTGTATTGATGTATCGTCCGATCTACTAAACGAAACATACGTTTACCTACAGCATACTCATTTGATGAGCTAATAGAGGGAGGTTGCTCCTTCGTATCAACTATTACCGGCTTGTCGACTATTATTGGTTTATCATCTGGCGTTATCAATTCATGATTCTTATTGTTGTTGATAGACGATGAATACATAAATGTGAGGATGGCTAAAATAAACATCATTACCATACGCTTCCATGTATTGATAGATATTTTATGACCTCGTCTGGGTTTTCTTTTACTAGGACTACCCTCTTCTTCTTGTTGTTGTAATATCACAGTATCGGGCTGCTGCTTGAATTGATTGTTCCTCTGCCTCAAAATATTGGTCAGTACATGATATTTACCGCTGTAGGCTACGCCGATGGAGCTCATGATTGTTCACAAAGTCTAAGTTTTTGTGTTGCAATGATCGGCTAGCAAAACCAGAGATGTGTAAATCTCAAACTTTCTTGCAATACCTATGGTATCTTTATAACGCCGCCGTTTCTTCCTGTTGAAATACTATAAGCAGCTAGCCTACAAACCTTCCGACATCCAATAGTAGTGGTAGGATGATGTATCTTTGTATTGTCGAGCTACTAGACACAGCTCTCTAGTACTTACTACCTCTTTGTTCTACTAACTCTTCGTTCAATATCAATGAGAACGACGGGCTTCTCATTGATCCCTCAGTATGGCGATCAAACGAAGATATTTGATACGTAATCATTACTTATTGTACTTAACCTGGCACGGTCGGTAGGGTAGTTTAGTTAGTGAGCGTAAGCGCAGACGGTATCGTTGAGAATCCCAGGGGAGAATACGCCGAGCCTCCAACTCATCACTGTCATCACATGATTTTTCTTCTTCGAGAGTTCAACTAGTTGACGATCGATATTGAACTCTCGTCGGCCGTCGTTCTCTAACTCTACTCCTACCATTCTACATCCTCCTTAGTCAAGTATTTGTTTTATCGGATAAACTCTTGTGATCGAGTTAGCGGCGAAATCTTGAGTCGCACAATAGTAAAAAGTTTTCTTTGCAATACCAATATAAACAATATCATGAAAATAAATATGGCATCATTAGCACTTATATGTGCTGCATCTAGTAGTGCTCATCGTGGTGTTGTTATGGTAAGTTTGTTTTATATGCTGTGTTTTGTGGCGGCTGAGTTTCAGCGGCGGTGTGATCATATAGAGAAAGTTTTTTTTGTGCATATTGAGGTGCATATTCTCTACTCTGTGATACAATACCTCACCATATCTCTCTACTATACACAATGTCAATACATAAAACTAAATATGCTAATAATATACAACAGGCATTTACAAAAGCACCAACACTTCGTCGAGCAATCATCACTACATCATCAACACAACGTCCATTCTCAACATCTGAAACACCTTCACAAACACAAAGCAACAACACATTGCGACGTCGTCGTAATATAAAACCAAATAATAAATCATTAATTCAAAAAGCATCAAAGTTAGTTGATTATCATGATGGTTTTCTTGGTGGCAGTAGTAGTGAATTGGGTATGAGTACTACCGAGGATACCATTGCTCCTCCTTCTACCATCTCTTCTGAAACAAGTGATGAAGAAGAAGATATATCAAACCTATTCCCCAATAAAAATAAATCAATATTAGATTTACCACCCCGAATGAGATTTGCACCATCACCAACAGGTAGTTTACATGTCGGTGGTGCCAGAACTGCATTGTATAATTGGTTAGTTGCCAAGAAGGGTCAATTGGAATTTGAAAATGAAGTTAGTTCGGATGGTGGATTTGTTTTGAGGGTTGAGGATACTGATTTGGCTAGGAGTACCAAGGGTATGTTTTTGTATGAGTGTGTTGTATATTGTGTATGAAGTTTTGTTTGATTTGAATGTGCTTGAAGTGTTTTATTTGTCATAAATCCCTGCCAATTTTTAGCTAACAATCTCCTTTCCTCTCCTCTATTTTAACTCCTCGTTTATAATGTTACATAACAGAGAGTGAAGAGGAAGTATTAGGTGACTTATCTTGGTTAGGATTGAATTGGGATGAAGGACCCGACATGCCCCTAGCTAAATATGGACCATACCGTCAATCAGAACGTTCATCACTCTATTCCAAAATTGCATCAACATTAATCAATGACGGCAAGGCATATCCATGTTTTTGTACTCCCGATGAATTAGATGCAATGAAGGCAAAGCAAGAAGCTGAGGGTATTCCACCACGATATGATGGTACGTGGCGTGATGCTGATCCAGATTTAGTTGCCGAGAAGATTGCCAATGGTGATCCATATACTGTACGGTTTAAAGTGCCCGCTGGTGCACGTGTGGTTATTAATGATGCAGTTCGTGGTACTGTTTCATGGGATGCTGAGGCAACTGTTGGTGATTTCATCCTACTACGGTCAAGTGGTGTACCCGTATATAACTTTTGTGTTGCCGTTGATGATGCCTCCATGGGTATCACGACTGTTATCCGTGCCGAGGAACATTTAACAAATACATTACGTCAGGGATTGATATTAGATGCATTGGGTGCACCCCGTCCACGATATGCACACTGTTCATTGATCTTGGGTGAGGATAAGCAAAAGTTGAGTAAACGTCATGGTGCCACATCTTGTAATCAATTCCGTTTAGATG
>Ga0075439_15875_pt1 | contig 10158 bp, 9 predicted proteins | sample MintriSingleCell_FD_74264 | JGI IMG/M metagenome (GOLD analysis project Ga0075439, IMG submission 74264) | Marine eukaryotic communities from Monterey Bay, USA to study complex ecological interactions - Minidiscus trioculatus JGI Plate_4_G5... | ecosystem: Environmental > Aquatic > Marine >... | reverse complement strand
ATGTTTCTATCATCTCTCATTCACTTCATAAATCGTGATAACGCGCATCTTCCAGCATCGGGAGCTAACTTTAGTAGTAAACCACCAAAGGCACCTGGTAAATGGGTAGATAATAAAGCTCTAACAGGTGGTGTATCATCCACCGAGGCAAATCAAATTAATGGTGTAACATCTAATGTCAAGTCATCATCTTCTCACCCCGCACATAGGCTTAGTTTACCACCATCTTCAGATGAATTCCTATGTAATGAGGCAAAAGGAATCAGTGACTATGAAAATCCATCAGGTAATTCAGCATCAAACGTATTTGATTCTGATACATTGCTGAGTGGATATGAAGGTGGGTATATATTAGTACCTCGTGGACATTGTACATTTGAAGCAAAAGCCCGATCGGCACAACGGTTAGGTGCATCAGGTGTTATCGTGCGTAATACATTAGATTCACGGTATAGTTTAATTGATAAAGATGCAGACACCGCTGGTGAAGATTTTGATTATCCAGATTGGGGTAATACCGTGTGGCCAAGAGAGAAGAATGATTATGAATGCGGCACAAATAACGCTGCCGATAATGTTGGTATGCGAGCTGAGATTAAGACAGATAAATTATACTTTTATCCACCGCCATATGGAGAGAATAATGACCTATTGCTTTCTGGACCTGCTGTTGACGGCAACTTGTGTGCCAAACACATGGTCGGAGGAGAAGGAATGGATGCATTCGAGACGTATTGTCCAAGTGAACGTTGTCTACTAACAGGAAGAAACGCCAGTGATGATGGTTCTAAGTTAGAGGCATGTTGTGCATGGGATAAATGGATCACCATGTCATCTGATGGAGATGATGATGGAGATGCAGTTCCACAACATAGAGAAGAGAAGATTAAAATCCCTGCATTATTCGTTACGATGGAGAATGGAGATGAGCTTTATGATATCATTAAAGATGCGGAGAAGAATTCTGGTGGTAGTTCAGTTCAGTTTGTTAACGTTGTTCCATATGCTCGGTGGTACCCTTCAGTTCATTTTTCATCGATTGCTGTCTGGGTTTTAACCATTATTACATTGTGGTTTGCTTCATATAAGTCGGCAGAGGAGTATAGGACCAGGTAAGAAGAAGAGAGAAATATGAAGTGTACACTTAATCATTACAATCAACTAACAAAATCGCATATCATAACAGTTGGAAGAGGATTAGTAAGGCGGTGAATGAAGGAGTTCTTGTGTTCCAGAGAAGTGCTACTAACGCAAATGCCACTGGCAGGGAAAGGGCAGAGACTGAAGATACAGTTGATTTGGCAGATGAGAATGATTTACAGCTAGCTCCCGAATTGGAAATGACAGAACAGCAGCAACAGAATGGAGGTACTTCCAATGGCGTACAGAATGGAGAGGCATCACCTACTAATACCCCAGAAACAGACAATCAATTCACAATCTCATCGCCTAATGCTTCCTTTGATGCCGATGATGCTGATGATTTTGTTGGAAATGGTAGCGCTCCTGCCACCAATGGTGAATCGGATTCGTCATTTGCACCTGTCGGAGCTCCACTTTCTGATGAAGCTGCTGGCAACGCTACCACCAACAACTCTACACAACAACCTCAACGAGTTGTCAACTTACAATCAAGTTCAGTTACGGCTGCTATGCAGACTATGGATCTCAATTCGTATCATGCAGTCCTGTTTGTTGTGTTCGCTTCGGCTTTCCTCTTCATCTTGTTCTTCTTTGATTTGTACAAAATTGTACGAGTCATTTATGGATTGGTTGGTTCTTATGCCATGATACAAGTGATGATATACCCTTTCATGAACCTGTTATCGTCTAGATATCTCAAAGAGGACATGTCAAAGAAATTACAAAGTACTGCCTTTGGAGATCTACCTGGCTGTCGTGGAGTATACTTTAAATGGATTGATGTTGTAAGCTCTGTGATTGGATGGACTTTAGGTATTGCATGGATTGCAGTTGGCTTTAGCACAGTTCAACCGATGAACAACTTTTACTATTGGTTTCTACAAGATGTGATTGGGGTCTGCGTCTGTGTTTTGGTACTCTCGCTGATCCACATCAATACAATCATGGTTGCAACAATCCTCCTCGTCTGTGTGTTCATCTACGACGTATTCTATGTCTTCATCAGTCCATACTTCTTTGGCAATAGTATCATGGTTGAGGTTGCTCGTGGTGGCTCAAATGACCCAACACTCTGCGAGAAGTATCCCGATGATTCGAGATGTCGTGGTGCTTTGGCTCCTCTTCCAATGTTACTGGCCATGCCCTGGTTTAATGACTTTAGAGGTGGCTTCAGTATGATCGGTTTGGGAGATATTATCCTTCCTGGATTGCTCATTAGCTTTGCAGCGAGATATGATGCCTCGAGAGAGCTAGTGAGAAAGTGTAATCAGACGAACAGAATTCGTAGTGGTGAGAATGCAGCCCATGAAGGAACAACTTCATTTGAGATGGAGGGAGAAGCATCCAACGAATCTAGCGATGGTGGTCGTGCAGGACGTTATCATTACCATCTTGGACGTGTATTGAAAGCGCTATTCCATGGCTATTTCGGCCCCCTTATGATATCTTATGGTGTTGGACTTTTTATTGCCTATGCGATGGTGTGGACTATGAATCAGCCACAGCCTGCACTACTATATCTAGTACCCTGTGGTCTTGGTACAATGCTATTCTTGGGTTGGCGAAAGAGGGAGCTTAGTGAATTGTGGAACGGTCCAAAGATCATGAAAAAAGGTAACCGTATGGTTGCTATTTCTACGAGAATTCCCGAAGCACGAGTCGCTGCACAGGAAGAAGCAAATGTAGCTGAGACGACATCAGCTGTGTGATTGGGATATGATTATGTTGTGTTTTATGTATGTGTAGAAAGTAAACATTTTAAGCCCATTTCTTGAATGATAGACATTAGTTTAGTACCTGGTATGTTGTCGCACATTCAATGCCAACATTGTTCTTGCTGCACAAATAAACTTCACTCTTCTTCTTGTGACACATCAGGATTATGTTGTTCATGTGGTGGATACACATCAAGCGGCGGTCCAGGTGGGGGGGATGTTGGCGGGGATATCGTAGCATAACTATCACGATGTTGTTGTTGCCATGGATACTCAGGGGATGGAGGAGGGTAAGGAAATGAAACGCCTTCTGGTACACCTACAGAATAATCTTGAGAGTGATCAGCTCGTGTCAATGACTCGGGGATAAGACCCGATTGTGCTGCCAGGGCTTGAGCCTGTTGTTGCTCGAGCATGTGGCGTTGTGCCTCGTGTTGCTGTTGAAGACTCTGCATTTGTTGAGCATGTCGATGCTGGAGGTCATAATGATAAAACATCTGCTGTTGTCGAGTATAGTGGTCTTCAGGAAGGAATTGTGGCCTGTTCGGAGATCCTTGATGAAGCTCTTGACTCTGATATGAGTAGCCACTAACACTACCAGCATCACTGTATTGCTGTTGAGAATAATAGTGCATTGGGCTTTGCGGACTAATAGAGCCACCAGACGTTTGAGAGTGGTAAAGTAGATGTTGATTACCAGTGGCACTCAAGTGCGATCCACTACGAGGACGACGTTGTTGATGATGATGATGCTTGTGCTGCTGTTGACGAGAGTAGTCCTGACTTGGATTCTGGTGGATGAAACGACCTACTTGTTGACGTCCTCGATTTCTTGTGGATCCTCTTGGCGACTCTTCGTATGTCTTCTTTGGAGTATGATACTGTTGTTTCTTGGGTTGTCTGTGGTGAACTGTAGCTACTGATACAGGGAAGGATATTTCAGGTACCCTGGGTTGAGCTACAACATTCAAGTCAACAATAGAGAAGTTGATTGACTTATTCATGCTCAAAGGAGGATCAGGCGTACTCTCAATGCCATCCTGAAATTGAGAGTGAACATAATATGATAGGAGAAAATTATGAGAGTATGTACATCACATGCATCTTTAATACACCATCACATTCAATTTACTTACCGGATACACACTCATCTTACCCCATTTACTAACACCCAATCTCAAATGTTTTCCTTGATATAACTCCATGGTACAGTTTCTCAATACAATCGCACCTTTGTCATTCGATACTTTACGTAACAGATCAATCTGTTCATCTCGAGCCCGAAGACTAATTGAACCAGTCTCGTCACCAACTTCTACCTCGGCAACGAGAACACGAGATCCATCTACACGATATTTATCTACAACTAGTTCTACCTTACCAACGAGTAGACAAAGGTTGAAGCCATCTCTTGGAGGTTGTAATCGACTTTGATGAAACTTGCCAGAAAGAGGTGTCTGTGTATGATGTTTGAGGGTAGGAAGTACACTTAGATTCGTAGTTGCCCATGCATTGGGCTTCACTGGAGGTGAACCTGGAGAACTAACATCTTCATTCTGTTGAGTACCATCATCTTTTAATTTTGCAAGTTCATCTGCAAGTTTTTTCATATCTATGTCATATTGAGATCGAACCAGCTTATCAACATTAACATATGTTGCTCTACGAAGAGGCATAGCTGCCTTAATAGGTTGTGAACCTCCTGCTACTGCCGCCGCTGAAGTCTCCATTTGATGTTATGTAGATTGCAAGCATTTATGAAATCTTGGCCTTCAACCGCCCGGCCGGGCGCAGGGCGTATCCTTTTATTAGGCAGCAATCAAAAATGCCACCAAATGACAAATGCTCAATCGTGTTGGTGAATGATATCAGGGCATGTCGTTAGTTTTATAGCTGTGTATGGCCTACGGGTGGTAAATGGAGAGCTAAATATATTCGTTGCATAGAGTTGGAGGATAGGCGAAAAAGTGGCCCTATTTATATAGCTCTAGACTTCTTGATTGCAACAACACAGCATGACAGTTTCACTTGCTTTGCTACTACTACTGTTCTTATGCTTTTTTAGTTATGTAGCTGCTGATAAGTATTGTGGAACTGACTTGGAAGGTGAGATCTTTGTATGTCAATGTTATTATATATTCTATTATGATTGCAAATATCCATGTTACTTTTGCTCACATCATGTGTACTTATTTACTGATACTGATACATCATACCATCCTATAATACATCAAATTACTATATACATTATTGGTATATGATATAGATGCTCAAACTAAGTGCTGGCAACCATGCAGTTCAGATGCTGATTGTTGTTCGAACTCTATGGATTGCTTTGAGACTGGATCATCATGTGGTAGTTCAGATTTAAGTGGAAATAATCATTTCTTTTGTGGCATAAATTGGTGGTAAGTGTTTAACTACTTTCAAGTTTCATTGGTCTCCGCCGTTGTTGACATCTAATCTTCTTCGTTTCTACTTTGGCAATATAGTGATGCTGCGTATACATGTGGTACGCAATGCCAAAATGCGACCGGATGTCCCGATGGTCAATCTTGTTATGCAGATATCCCATGCAACTCAGACTCGCCAGGAACTCCGCCACCTCTTCCTCCACCTTCTGTTACATCAACTAATCAATTTTGTGGTACTTCAATGTCTGATGCGAAAAGTACATGTTGGCAACCATGTCCTAATGGAAATGCAGACTGCTGCGGTGGATTAACTTGTTTTGATACATCTACACAGCCAGAATCAGGTGCCACATGCACTAATTCAGACTATTCTGGGTCAAATCATTTCTTCTGTGGTAGTTCATGGTGTGACGCGGCATATTCATGCACGACTGCTTGCCCTGGTGGATCGAATGATGAGTGCCCAGGTGATACAAACTATTGTTATGCTGATATACCGTGTGAGACTGGCGGTAGTCCACCACCAGACATACAACCTGTTCCATCTATCTTCTCAAAGTACTGCGGTAATACGTTTGAAGAGGCTGCAGACTTGTGTTGGCAGCCCTGTGAGGATGATGGTGATTGCTGTGCAGGACAAACTTGTTATTCGGACGTAGATGATTGTGTATATGACAAGAATATAGGAGCGGATCACTTTTTCTGTGGATCAGACTTTTGTGATGCAGCAAACAACTGTCCTAAGCCATGTCCATCTGGTTGGGATCTTGAGTGCGATGATCCTGGCCAGCGATGTTTTGCCAACGTGCCTTGTAATGCAAATATCGAAGCAAGGTCAGCAGACTTTCTCAGATACGGTCTGCCTGAGAAAGCCATGTTATTGATGCGTGAATACAACCTTGAAGAGTACACAAGAGAGCAAACAACAAATGCATCTTCTGTGTCAATGTCTAGTAACTCATTCCCTTTTGGAGTGTTCTTTGGATTATCTCTTATTGGCTTGATAGGTTTAAACGTCTTTTGGGTGAGGAATACCAATACTTGAGTGAAAGGAGAAGATTAAAATATGTCAACTAATAGTCTAAGAAGTATGTATAATTGTATAATCAATTCTGTTACCCAAATACAATATCGGCTTAATCTGATATTGTTTTATTGAAGCCAGTTGTTTGCCAGTTGTTTCTCACAATTCACAGAGACTGCCACTGCATCAGAATATCCATAGTAGTACCTTGTAGGGATACTATCTTTGTTGCAATATGACTTTAAATATTTACAATATTTTAATTTGTATATTCATACAACTCAGGATTATTATCATGATGAAGATCTCTTTTTAACAATATATAAACATCCATCGCCACAACCAAGTGTAACAGCATATGAAACTGATTTAAATCCAATAGATAATCTTTGCAACCCCTCTTTTCCATCTAATACAGTTCCAACTTCTAACATCATTCGATATATTATACCGACATCTTTTTCTGATAAGCTACCTGACGGAGGTTGAAGAATTGTCCCATCTGCCGCACGAAGTATAGCATGTCCAATCTGTTGAGGTACACTATCGAGATCAATAACTTTTGATGGTTGTGGTGGTGGTTGTTGTTGTGGTTGTTGTGGTAAATTTTGTGTAGCACTACTTCTATTGGCAGCCATTGTAGATGATTCAGACATTATTATTGTTAATACTATAATCCTTATTTATATCTCTTCCTTTAATAAAATTAGAATAGTAATGGTTGTTGTGCAACTCGATAATAATCCGCTTGCGATGCTTGATTTCAATTTCTACACTCTCATAAGATACCGACCCTGCAAAAGTGTCTGAATTAGATAATTAAATGCTATGTACTATTGTACTTTGAGAGAATATATAGGTACAACCTTATAACAATAGATGCCTCAGTGATACGGTCTGCATATATCATCAATTATTGACTACATAAGTGTGTGTTTTGGTTGTGCATAAAGATATACGAAACTACAAAATCAAACACATAACTAACACAATTATGATAAGAAGAATACCCCTCGTTATACTGTTGTTCGTATGCAACAACTCGTTTGTAAGAGGAGCATGTGAAGTAGAAGCAGACCTTGACTTTGAAAGTTGTGATCTTAAACACTTGACAGACTCAGCACTGGCGGTGAGTATAGTCATTTAATATCAATATTGTTTGATACATACATGCAAATGCTTAAATTTTAATACCATCAACATGTTCACTTATCCTCGCATAATTTCCAACTAAACACAGGACATTTGCAATAGGATTGGACTAGACATAGTGGAGCATGTATTGCCCTATGTATTAGAAGAAGAAGAATCTGGTGATGATAATGTCGATGAAAATAGTAGTAGTAACAAAGATGATACAACAATAACAAAAGTATATGCACATGACGACTATGTTCTCGGGGCAGAAGAGTGTTTGAATATAGAAGCTGAAATGATTGCATTAGAAGAAAGCGACCCAGATTATTTAGATCAGCTTGAGAGAGAATCACTTGCAGAAGATCCAGAGATTGTTGCTGAGATAATTGCAGACGTACTACAACAAGATGAAAAGCTCTTGAAGGATATAGCAGAAAAGTTAATGAAGGATGCTCCTGGCGTTGTCAAAGAAATGGAAGATATGCTGGGTGATGAGAAATTGAATACACGTCCAGATGTTGTTGGATTTGTTATTGCAACACTACTCAGTGACCCAGATGATAACGCCATGTCGATACTAGATGAATTTGATAATGCCCTGGCTGACTTGTTCGATGAGACTGAAGAAATATACGACGAAGTTGGTAATGGTGATGAACTATGAAAGCTATAAGTGTACAACACAATTAAAGTTCGGTTGTCGGTATCACTATCATGAACAGTTTATGGGTAAATGTATCGAACCGTCGTCGCCAAGACAACACAACTGTCCTCTACCTACAATACCTATTGACTGACCTGCTAAGTATCCTCTTAGTTCTCGTTGTTCTGCTTCATCTTTGTTAAGTAGAATCGACAATGCTTGTGACATTTGTTCGCTTGTTACCGTGCTCGATACCCGCTTAATTTTCTCAACTCCATATGTATCCATTACTCTATTAATGAGCTCCTTGCATCTCTCTTGGTGCTTAGACTGCTCTTCTATTATTCTGTTCGATGTAAAGGCAAACTTTCCAATTATAGAAAGGATTTGCATACAATTCATACCTGATCCTACTTCAAATGAACCATCATTCTTCCTTAGTCTTCCTCTCCGGCATGTTTGCGATGACTCAATTACAATCTTTGATTTCTTGTTTGAAATAGTTAGAGCAGACTTATCTTCATCACCAGAACTATTGTTTTGGCTGCTTTCCATTGCTAGCCTTTTCATACATTTGTGATATTCTTCTGAACCGCAGGTATGACCTTTGATGACTCGTAAACCTAATGCACGTTGGACTTCTGATTGATAATGGTTAAGCTCCTTTTGATTGTTCTTTAAAGTAATGACATTGTTATGGGAGACTTCAGACATGATGCCCAGCCATTGTAATGCTGTTGCTGCTGGGTTCAATCTAATTGTACCCGCATATAAGTCTACTTTATTTTGAAACTCATCTCCGCTTAGAGTGAGATGAAATGGGTAAAAGGAGGATATCAGTTCGGTTTCATGTTCCTCATGCAACGCAGTTAATGAAGATAAACAAATTGCTAAAGAAGATGAAGACCAGCCAAGCCGTGTCCCATCAATGGATGAGAACTGAAACGCTCGACGAGCAACAAGTGCCGCTGTCAAACGCATAAAGAGTAAGTGACGATGCATGAAAAGTAATACAGATCAACAGATAACACTCACCGGCAGTAGCATTGATTCTGTCCAACTTTCTTTGCTTTATATCATTAAAGTCGACATGTTGAAGAAAGTGTAGGGCATTTCTGTTTAGACTGCTTGGGGATTTATATCGGTAGTTTCCCAACCCTTGCATCCAAGTTTCTATATCATCATTTTGATTACTTTGTGATTTGTAAGTTGATTTGTGTTCGTCGTCGAATGGTTTAGATATCTTTAGTGAAGGTGGTGGAGATTGAAAGTTAATTGCATTTGCCAATTGCTCTATAATTTGATAAGGACTTTTGCCCAATTGCAAAGTATGCTCTGATATTGTACCATCTTTCTTCTCAATTATAAATGGATAGCTATCATCATACGTCATTGATTGTTGTCTAGATGAGATTGGAGCCAACTTAGATGATGAAGAAAAGGTAATAAAGTCATGATCTTCCATTCTATCTGATAGAGATTGAACTAGTGTCGCTTGTTTCTTCCGTACATCTTCTGGATGCCGTCGAAATCTAACATAATGCAATCAAGGTGTTTTAAAGATGAAAGATGAACTATTATGTTAGTACCTTTATATTGAACACTAAAATGCACATGATAATACAAACGCGGACTTTCCTGTCGGGGTGTACCTCGAGGAGAAATGCTCGTCTGAGTCTTTGTATATATTTACTTGCCATCAGTATATGTATTTACTTGCCATCAGTAGAGTATGAGAGAAGTATCTTCAGTAGTAAGCTGCTAGCGTGGTGAAATTGTCTTGTAGTAATAACTAACCCAAATAACCACCAACCAAGAACTGCATGCATCTACCCCACAATAATATTAATAATACCATCAAATCAAGACCATACCATGGTCCTGCCTCCTCCTTTCATACTCGAATCAATAATCAATCTTCAATCTTTTTTGCATAGCCATTTGAGGATACCTTTGGGTATCCTGACTTTTTCTTGCTTTTATGTATGTAGTAGGATCTTCTCTTTGACGTTCGCTCCATCCTAGCCTCGTCAGACAGATAATGGGATGGCATTGAGTTAGAAGTTAGCAAAGTAGGGGGGG
>Ga0075439_10402_pt1 | contig 10161 bp, 14 predicted proteins | sample MintriSingleCell_FD_74264 | JGI IMG/M metagenome (GOLD analysis project Ga0075439, IMG submission 74264) | Marine eukaryotic communities from Monterey Bay, USA to study complex ecological interactions - Minidiscus trioculatus JGI Plate_4_G5... | ecosystem: Environmental > Aquatic > Marine >... | reverse complement strand
ATTTATCTAACTAGTTAGCTTCTTTTGTCTATCGTTGTATCGCCACTGCTCTCTCTTTTTCGAGTTGCATTGGTTACTTATTGTTCATTAGGAGGAGCTAACATTGAATATCTCATCCACAACCAACACCATGAGCAACAGCAGTAATAATAATACCGCATCATCTGCTAATACTACTAAAACAATCGTCATTACAGGTGGTCTTGGTAATCTCGGCACAAAATTATCTCATCATCTCTTGACCACTTCTTCCACTTCCACCACATCATCACAATACAAAGTATATCTAATCGAGCATCCCAACTTTATAACACCCAAATCAACAAAACATAAACATCCCGATGCTATACTGTTACCATGTGATTTAGGCAATCCATCAGCAGAGCATGCTATTGCAATAAAGAAGGCATTAGAGGAGGCAGATTGTCTTGTACATTTCTCAGCCGTCAACCCATACCCCAATGCAACATGGAGTGAGAGTGCACAGAGTATGGATCATACCTTTTATATCTTTCAATTGGCTGTTCTTTGCAAAGGTGAGTTTATATATTCGATGATTTATTGCGGTGTAATGTATTGTTGCGTTAAAACAAAATCTATCTATATATCTATGATATAAAACAATAATCAATCAAATCAACAATCAATAAAGTACAAAGAGTTATATTAGCATCATCGAATCATGTAATGGGAGGATATAAAGATGATCAAAACTACGGACCACAATCAATATATCCATCGTCAGATCCACAATGTGGTACAATACCATTAAACCAATCATTAATTGCAACAAGTGGTGATGCCATTGCCTATGCTACAGCCAAATTGGCAGGTGAACGATGTGCTATTAATCTTGCCAAGTTATATGGAGATACTACAACATTTGTAGTATTACGGATCGGATGGTGTCAGGAAAGTCCGCGTTAGTATTGATTTATCATGTGCATGAGGTGTTCTGCCTTATTTGACCATAGTTTACCTTTGTTGTTTGCCCTTGCATATCATATGCACTAACATATATTATAATATCCTCTCTTCCATCATCATAAATCGTTACAACGCGCATCTTCCAGCCTGGAGAGAACTTACCTTCAACTTTATCCGCCGCCGGCTCTCCTCCTGAATTCTTATTAGAGGGGGGTGATAGTGGTAATAATACAATATCAAATGAACAAGCAGAGAATGATAAGAAGGATGAACGATGGTATAAAGGAATGTGGTTAAGTAATTCCGACTTTTTGAATTACTTTGAAAGTGCAATTCATTTAAATGTTCCAACAACTGAAGAAGAAGGAGTAGGAGATGTGCTGCATAGAAATGTTCGGAAAGGATATGTATTGGTCAATGCCATGAGTAAGAATGAGGTAAGAGAAAGAGAGACATGAACTATGACGTATTGATGTGCATATAATATGATCTAACTTCTCTTCTTTCTCTCTTGGTAATCTTATTAGGGTGCTAAATGGAACCTGGAGGAGACTGAGAAGTGGCTCGGAGTTGTAAGTACGGATAATTCCATGGCTTGAGATGATACCAGCAAAGTTAAAAGGGGTGCTTCTTCTATCTAAACTAAACACCATATGAAGTATCATACTGTCTAGAGATATGATAGAGGGACTTATTCATAAAGGAGGCAGACAAAGCTCTTTAACATATTGTATCTACTATTCATGCTCGCACTAAGAAGCTCTCCTTGAGATACCGGTATTCTTCACTCAAAATTCTCAACAAAGATCTTTTGAGAGCTTGTCTGTGATGTTGCTCTTATTACTCTCCTATCCATAAATATCAATATCAATAAACATAATAAAATCATTATACAATCATGAATGAAGTAGTATCAATCATCCTATCAGAGTTCTACGATAACAACTCTTCTCAAACAATTACCACAACATCTACAATCCTAAAAAAATTGATTCGCAATGCCTCGAGTCAAGATGATGGTGCAAGTAATCAACAACAAAAGGATTATACAACAATAAAATTATCCAATCCAAAGATACAACAACACATTGTACAAGTTGTAGGCGCGTTAGATATATTGGGTGCCGTAGGCTTTCAACAAAGTACAATCAATTCTGATAACATCAATGCTTCTCAGGTATTAAAGTATACTCCTCCTGTTAGTACTTCAGTTGGCGGCAATGAAGCAGCAGTGGAGGAAGAACGTAACTCATTAATTGAAGCAATATGTACCAATCTTGAACTAAAGATTTCCGAATTAAACCCCCCTACATCCTCCTCTACTCAACCTCCACCAGCATGGTCTCATGAATCCACAGCAAATTCAACTGCCAAACTCTCCTCCACTACCACTTCCAACTCTGATGAGTTCCTATCAAACAAAGAACGTCAAGAACGCATAACCAAAATCAAAGCACAGAAAAAGGCAGATCGTAAAGCACGTGAATTAGCTAAACAACGATGGCAGGAAGATTCCGAAAATAGAAAATTAGTACAAAAACGTAAAGAATTGTCAATGAGGAATGAAAAGTTAGTAAAGAATGAAAAGGGTGAGATTGTTAGAGATGGGGAGGTTTTAGATGTTAGGGTTGGTTCTGTTAATGGTAGTGGTGCGGGAGGTGGAGGAGGTGTTGAGGGTGAGAGTAAGAAGGAAAGTCAGACTATACTACCCAAACCATTCCAAACAGCTACTAGCATGGGAGATCAAGATGCACAAGCTAAACGACGTCAATTAATACAAGAAACAATGAAGGATGATACGTTATCTTCGAAAGAAAAACAGGCCAAGATACAATTGCTGATGAGAGGTGGAGATAATGTTAGTTTGAGTAGTAGTGGGGATGGGAATGCCAAAGTTGCTACTACTTCTCCTTTTGTTTGTAGAGACAATAAGAAGGACACCGCTGCATCTGAAGATGATAAGATGGGGATGATGTGGAAAGATGACGAGAGGAAACAACCTCCCGAGTCTGCTGCCGCCGTTGCCGCCGTTAGTATGAAACAAGCACCATCTACTCAACCAAACAATACCAATCTAAACACAACACGTAGTAATAAACCAACACAACCATCCAAGGAATGGATACAATTCATTCAACACACTCCACGATGTGATAGTGCCGAGAATATACGTTCAACATCTGTATTTTACAACAAGTATACATCATCATCGTCAAGTGGTGAAGATGATTTGGCAGTACCTAATAAGTGTTTAAAACGTTTGTTTAAGGAGTTAGATGGATTGAAGAATGATTTGCCGTCTGATCCGAATTGTAGTATTTGGTTACGGTTTGATGAAGGTATGTTGTTTTATAGTTGTGTTGTTCTGTGTAGCTGAGGTATGACATATGATGTGTGCTCATGTGATATGTTCTAACCCCCCCTCTTCTTGACCATTCATAGAAACTCCTCAATATATTCGTGCATTAATTACGGCACCTCTGCCTGGACCTACTCCATATTCGGGTGGGGTAAGTCTGTCTAAGTTCTCATCCTTTGTTGTGTATAATATATGAGTCTGTGCAACTCTTTATACATGTTTGCTAACTTTTACCCTCTCGTTCAACCCTCCAACCTCAACATCAAACTCCAGGTCTTTGCATTTGATATATACATTCCAAATGACTATCCAAACACAAATCCCAAGGTGCAGTTGTTAACCACTGGCGGTGGAAGAGTACGCTTTGGTCCTAACCTTTATGCCGATGGTAAGGTTTGTCTATCGTTACTTGGTACATGGGAAGGACCGAAGTGGAATAGCAAGCATTCGAGTTTATATCAAGTGCTGATTTCGATTCAAGGATTGATTCTGGGCGTGGGTAAGTACTGTATGTTACCAATCTCTTTTATCTTGTGTAAATCAAGCATATATCTAACATGCAACATATCCTTCTCTACCCTCAGAACATCCATACTATTTAGAACCTGGTCATGGAGGATGGGAAGGCACCGTTAAGGAAGGAGACTTCCAAAGCACAGGTCATACATTGTCCGGGCAGACAGTAAAGCAAGAGATTGGCGTGCCATTACAAGTTGTGCTATATGAGGATGTACTTCGTGTCGGTACAGTCAAGCATGCAATCATTGAACCCATCAAATCATCTCTACAACGATCAACATTGTCAAAGATGAGCAGTAGTACAAACAATTTAGATGCCTTTGGCAACATCATCCAAGCCCACTTTTATGAGAATAGGCAATCCATCTTGACAGAGGTTAGGACTTGGTCTGATGATAATGCCTTGGGCCGTAATCGTAATAGTACTAAGGCCAATGCAATTGGTCAACGAAGTGCTTCACTTCTCGGTCAAAGTTTAGGTAGTGGAGGAGTATTTCATATTGATCAACTTCAACCTCTCCTTCCGAAATTAGAATCTCTATTGAGTAAGGTATCAATGCCAAAGCAGAGTAGTAGCGTTGATAATTCTCTTGAACATGCGGCTGCTAAACCTCCACTATTAGATTCAAAGATGGACGAAGATGAGGAAGACGAGAAGAACCCGGCAGCAGCAAAGAAAGTCGAGGTACGCAATCCATACAAGAAGAAACCAAACGTAGCATTAGATCCAGTAGAACGACGTCGTCAACAGATGCAACAAGCCACGGCCAATAGTGATTTCATCTTAGCCGGGAAACTACAAGAAGAGATTAATCGTTTAGAGGTTTTACAAAAGAGTATGAATGAGGCCGCGACCAATGGTGACTTTATCCGAGCTGGGAAGTTACAAGTGCAGTTCAAGGCACTTACGGAAGGAGCCGGTCATAACCATCCAAAGCCTGCACATAAGTCTTCGGTTACTGCTGCCGCTGCTGCCGCTTGGAATGATGAATCAAGTGACGATGATGATGAAGACTCAAGTGGTAGTGAGGATGATGACAGTAGTGACGAGAATGAGGAGATGGATTGGGATGAGGATGGAATGGGTGGCCCACAGTTTGGTGGCGGAGGAATGGGCGGCGGCATTCCTTCTGTTCATCCAGGTGCTCATCAACTTGCTAGCGCTGGTATGCCTATGGGGCTTGGAAAGAACGTGTTTGCCCCTCCTGGATACAAACAAAAGCACATGCCCAAGACACATCCTTCTAAATGGGGACAAGGGTATACCCTAACCTCCACTTCTTCGGCAGCAACAACTGTACCCTCAGCCACAACCGAAGAGGATAGTAAAATGCCAGCAAATACAACACCAAAGAAGACAACCATCCCGTTAGATCAATTATGTCGTTTGAGAATTCGTCTACCTCAAGACAAATCAGTAGTTGAGGAATTCAATAAGAATGATTCCTTGAGTGAGGTATACCGCCGATTAGATCATCTCGTACCCAATCAGAACAAAAGTAAAAAGAAGAACACGATTACTGGACCATCAGCCCAAGGTGGCGGAGCCTTCTCCCAACCTCTATCATCTGCTGGATTTACTCTCCTTCTTACACGTCCCAAGATGGAGTTTAGTAAAGAGATGCATGGTACGAAGAGTCTCGATAGTCTCAATCTAGCACCCTCGGCTACATTGACAGTCATGAAGTGCAATGAGCGTGGTATTGTGTATCGGGGTGAGGTGGAAAGCCGCTTAAACGAAGCACAGGGCGATGCCATGGATGTGGAGGGCTTGACGGTAAGCTTTAGATGACACGTATTGATGAATTAGTTGTATGTCCATACCATTCTCATTTCCTTCTTTCAACAACTTGCTAATTCCAATACATTAGTATGAAGGGTTAATGGAAATTACAGAGCGTGTGGGCAAAGCAGGACCAAAAGAAGGAGAAGCCTTCTTAGCTTTGACTACTGAGGAGTATGAAGAACACACGGAGAAGATTAGTCCATCGTCATACTTTGCAGAGTTGGATTCTGCAATGGATGAAGTTGGGGAAGAAGATGGTAGATGTCCAATCTGTTTGGGTAGTTATGATAAGTTGGAGGAGGAGACATTGTTACGAAAAGTGAACAACTGCGGGCATACTATGCATGAAAGTTGTTTACGAACTTGGTTGGCAACAAACTCGTCTTGTCCTCTTTGCAAGGTGGGATTGGTTGGCAAGAAGAAGATGAGTGGTTATTGAGATGTATTGGGGAATTACAAAAGCAAAAGCCTCAGGTTGATTATGCTATTATTAGATGTGTAGATGTATCACTAGTAAACTGAGCTTTATACACTCTGAATGACATACAACCAAGGCCAAAGTAAGCAAAACTAATTTTTATTCTGCTACATGTTTGATATACTACGTCTACGTTGTTTATTACAACTACATGCACTCCCTTTTACCCATACTCTTTTTTTCACATTCAATAACCAACACAGATAATTTCACCCCCACGGGTTGGCGTTCTTGCCCTTACCCCTCTTCTTCTTCATCTTCTTCTTCTTCGTGGACTTGGGCTTCTTCTTGGCCGACTTGGCATCACTCACAGTGGGCTCCATGGTAGGCGAAGATGACGGCTCAGTACTTATTGATGGTACGACTGACGGCAGAGATGAAGGCGGTGTACTCAGGGTTGGCAAGTCGGACGGCTATGATAGAAGAGAAAGAAAGAGATGGAAGAGAGTTTGTGAGAAGACGGCAGGAGATAAAAATAAAAAGACTCATGACATATGATATGATCACTTTTGTTGATCAAAAATAGACAAACTTACCACCAAACTGGGAATACCACTACTCGTCGGATTGCTTGAGGGTTCATATGAGGGCTGACTCGAGCTGCTTGGAGAATCAGACGGCATTCCACTGGGTGCATTAGGCTATCATATGTTTATAAATGAGAGAAAGTGAGTCGTTTGACTTCTTGACAAGCATTAAATACACATTCACATAACTTACACAACCAGCATTAATAATATCAAGTCCATCTTTATCCTTGCATTGAGAATTATCATCATTGCAGCAGTCAATCAATTCATCAAATGCCCCATCTCTAGCAGTAGCCTTGCAAGCGATGTTATCATTACACGAGTTGATCAAGTCAACACCACTTAATTGAGCTCTTAGGCATGATGCATTATCGTTACAAGACGAATCAACACTACCAATGTTTGCATTATTGCACGAGGAATCATCTTTGCAAGACGAATCAGCACTACCAATTGTAGCAAGCGAACACGAGGCAAAAGCGTTGCAAGATGAATCAGCACTACCAATTGTAGCAAGCGAACACGAGAACTCATCTGTACAAGAAGGACCGACCACATAATCAATATTTGCACCTCCGCAAGCAAAAGAACCAAGACCACGATCGCTACATGAGCCATCTTTACAAACTTAACGAGAGAGAAGAAGAAGGGGAATGGTTTGTGTAAGTGATATGATACGACCAAAAAGATTCATAAACAATATAAAAACACCAACCAAAATAATATATGGATGGATGACTCTTTGTTTACCTTTGCCTGTGAAGCCAGAACTGATTGTGCCATCCGTATTGATTCTCCCACATGAACGAATTCCAGTACAACATTTACCACCAGACCAAACCTCTCCACCCTGATCTGTATTACCGCATGCATCAGCACAAGTTGTGGATGGATCACCTTTAACAAAACCATCAACACAATCAACATATGCATTACTGCCTGTTTCTCCAGATGTTGTTGTAGCATCACAGCGTTCCTGAAACGCTTTAAGCGCAGCTGTAAGCTGTCATTATGTCATCATTGTGAGTCATTTGACAAACGGTGAAGCGATATTTGATAATGATAAGCATGTACTACTTACACAGCTAGGCCCACCAGCATCAACAATATCAAGTCCATCTTTATCCTTGCATTGAGAATTATCATCATTACAGCAGTCAATCAACTCAGTAAAAGCCCCATCTCTATTAGTAGCCTCGCAAGACAATTCTTTGTTACACGAGTTGATCAAGTCAACACCACTTAGTTCAGCAGATAAGCATGAGTAGTCTCCTCTGCAAGACTTGTAAACACTACCAATTGTAGCACCACTGCACGAGAAAAAACCTGTACAAGAAGGACCGACCACATAGTCAATATCTGCATCACTGCAAGCTATATCATCATTGCACGAACCATCTTTACAGACTTAAGAAGGAAGAAGGAAGAAAGGGACAGTAAATAACGAGTGTTAGTATGAGATGTATGTCAATGTGGAGGCCAAACAAATGACGTGTCATGAATAATGCGGAGACTAAAAAACAAATGACGAACTTTTTCTTACCTTTGCCTGTAAAATCATCACATGCATCAAATCCAAAATCAGTGCAACATTTGCTTACTCCGTTTACAATGCATGCAGTGGCACAAGTTGTGGATGGATCACCTTTAACAAAACCATCAACACAATCAACATATGCATTACTACCTGTTTCTCCAGATGTTGTTGTAGCATCACAACGAGCTTCAAATGTAGCTATGTCCACAAGCCTTCTTTCTTGAGCTTCTTGGACTTGACGGTCCTCGAAATCTTGCCCCTTTACACATGGACATGAGTTGGTAGATAAAACAATTGCTACTACTATTGTTGTTTTTATCCACTTCATCTTCTCAATATTCTTGTTCAAAATATGTATCTCGTGTCTGATTTATTGAGTATGTAATGTCAAATGGAATTGATATTGATATGTTTATATGTATCGGGCGGGTGATAGATTGCGTGGTGTGTGATAATTATGTAGCGCGTATCTTCTTATGGGATGGTGATATGATTTTGTATCTGTTATTTTCAATTGTGTTTGTATTTGTATGTGTGTGTGTTTGTATGCTTGATATTATCAAGATTATTATATTGATTGTAGTTGTAGAAATTTTATGTGACCTATTTAAATTTAAGCCTATTTATTTGAGACAATGATATGAATATGATAAAGATAAGTAAACGAAGTAGTTCATTGTATGATAGACGCGATAGGACGCGATGTAGATTATGTTGGGAGTGTATTAAGTTTCGCTCACCTTATTATTATCGATATATATATTAATGTTGAGGAGTTTGAGTAGAGACAGGGAATGCGAGTTTGATATGGGTGTTTGATTGTGTCGTTTGGTCAAGATAGAATCTAGTTTGTGTCTCAGTTGAAGTTGGAAAACTGAAATGTCTCAAAGACGTTTTGTGTCTGTGTCGCAGACGATTGCAAACCCAATATCGTGCAATTTGCTAGAGTTTGCTGCAATGCTGTGCATGCACACTGCTGGCACATGTTGTAATTATAGATGTGGATCACTAGTAAACTAAAGTACACTCCGTATGGCACATGTATGCTCATTTAAGCTTGATGTATCTAAAGTCTATGATGATTCCTCTTCTCCTAACTCAAACCAGGCCAACTCTCAACCCTCCGCCAATACTCATCATGTCTGCCGCCATAATAACTACTCAATATAGAATCCAAAACTTCAGATGTTCGTATGGCATTATCTGCTCTTGCAGGAGATCGTGTCAGGCCAAACTTCTCTAACCCATCTTCATTAACATTTCGTAACTCATTAACAACAGCTTGTATTAATGGCTGCGCGGCATGTAGCGGTGCATTGAATTCAATAGTGTTGATTATCTTGCCGTTCAAGTCTAATATGTCAATAGGAAGTCCTGCTCCCATGCCTCCCGTTCGTATTAATCCTTGATTACCTGTTATAATGAGTTCGTCTATTTCTTCTTTTGACTCGTCTTTGTTTGGTGGTGAGAAGTCCCAAGTACAATCAACAGTTGCACTCTCGGAATTAATAGGTGACCAATTACATTTATCAATAGTTGCAGTCATGGCAACATAATCTTCCACCAATGGGTATGATTCACCTTTTCCCTTTCGTAATACATTACTCTTGACATTTAAAATAGGGCCAAATAAATAATCGAGTCTATCAAGTATGTGACATCCCATATCCATTATTAACCCGCCTCCACTATACTGAGCATTTAATCTCCATGGCATATCACTACTACTTTTACTACCATTATCATCTAATCCCCGAGCTAAACTACTACCAACCTGAGTATACTTTACATTCAAAACTTTATCCCCAATTACCCCATCTTGAAGCAACTTTTGTAAAACTTGTGTACGTTCATGTGCTCGAGAAACATAGGCAGGATAAAATTTAATATTCCTATGTTCTAATTCATCAATCATTGCATTAGTTTCCCATGCACATCTCCCGCATGGCTTTTCTATGTATACTGCCTTAATTTTGTTATTGTTAGTTTTGGAAGAGGAAGAGGAGGGGAGTGTATCAATTGCAG
>Ga0075439_13187_pt1 | contig 10167 bp, 7 predicted proteins | sample MintriSingleCell_FD_74264 | JGI IMG/M metagenome (GOLD analysis project Ga0075439, IMG submission 74264) | Marine eukaryotic communities from Monterey Bay, USA to study complex ecological interactions - Minidiscus trioculatus JGI Plate_4_G5... | ecosystem: Environmental > Aquatic > Marine >... | reverse complement strand
TACAAAAACGACAACAACAACAACAACAACAACAACAACAACAACAACAACAACAATAATAATGACGAACAATCCAACAAATTAGGTCACTTACATCTTAAGAGAACATTAACAGCGACAGAGAATGGACGATTGAAATCAATTTGTGAGATTAATGGCCAGCAGATTTCACTAAAGACAATGCGACAAATATCAGCTCCTCTTTTAGTTAGAGTAGATGTTGCAGTAGCTTCAGGAGCGTTATCCAGACCGGCCTCTAGATTGTCTATACTTGATATGGGCGTTGAGGATAGTTTCAAACAAAACTGCATCAAATGTAGAGATGAATATAAGGAAGCAAAGAAGAATAGGGAGAGAATAAAGCATGAACTTGAATCTCGTGTCTTACCATCGTCATTACAAGGGATGAGCAATAGCAATACAGGCTTTGATGAAGAACAAATGGAACTCATGCAACATTGGCTCGAGGAACTTGATTCTTTCGAGACAAGGATAAACACATTTCAACAAGCAGTATCAACACAGTACAATGAAATGCTAGCTGAGGGACAACCAAATGATAAAAGTAGTGGTATAGGCAAAGCTTTACACAATCTACAAAGAGCAACATGGAGAGGAGACACCGAATCAAATGATGATGATGATCACTCTCTAATTGCATACTTGCTAGATTTCCGAGAAGGTATGAAGACAATTGAATCACAATTAGTGTCCACGCATGAGGCCTATGAATCATTAGCCTCTTTGACCGCACCCAACTCTGCGTTGGTGTCAATCGAAAATACCAGAAAGCTTCTGTTCAGTATTTCAAATGAAGACAGCGGTCCATTGTTCGAGACAATCGAAAATACACATGAACTACTCAATACTGTCGAGGAATCTTTGAATAATTGTGCTCGATCAATAGACGGAAGCTCTAATAGTTTAATGTCAACATTAGAGAAAATGCAATTTCCAATCTCTATCGAAGAAGTGGATGGTATCATCGCCGATTGGAATGCATTGGCAAGGAAACATGGAATATCGGTAAGTGTATATTATTTGTATTATATAATATACATACAAACTGACACATATCTTATCTTTGTACAGCCGTACTCTTTACCAAACTGTCACCAGACAATAAGAGAGGAACTAGATGGTAATGTCGAAGCACTTAAATTACTACCGGAGGCGGAGGAAAGAGAACGAATAACTTTAGAGCAGTACTCATATTCATGCAGAGAGTTATCAGATGCAAGGAAAAAAGTTGCAACTCAGCTCTCTAGTTCTGTTTCTAGTGTTTTGCCTTCACTTGGTCTAGAAGGTTCAACATTAAAGATCGATCTTGGTTTGAGATCAGGAGGCTTTGACAAACCTTATTATGGGACAGAAACTCTAGGTGTGGATATAGCAGATTTCCTATTATTGCATGAGAAGAATACAAATGAAGACAGCAAGTCTAGAGGAGGGAGTCTTGATCAAGTTGGAAGTTCAGGCGAGAAATCAAGAATACTCCTGGCCATCGAAACAGCATTACCAGGATCCATTGGATCAACTTGCAACTCATTCCTCAATAGTGCAGAGAGTATGACAAGTCAGAGTGACTTTAGAACTCCACCAATATCGATTGTGTATGATGAAATTGATGCTCATGTCGGGGGAAGAGCAGCTGTGACAATGGCAAAGCTCTTGGCAGAACAATCACGCTTCAGAAGAAAAAGATCAAGCGACAATAAAAGCTTATCAAACAGAGGCAGTCAAATAATAGCTATAACACACAGTGCATCTCTCGCTGCTATTGCAGATCGACATATTGTTGTTGAACGGGGTCATAACGGATCTAAGGGTATACGGACATATACATTAGATGAAACAAATCGCAGACAAGAGATTGCTAGAATGGCAAGTGGAGATTTGGCATCAGGAGAAGCCAAGACATTTGCAGATGCACTGATACGAGATGCTCAAAAAGAATTGAATTTGTAATACTATAAGTAAGGATGTATTTAACCTTTCCCAGTCAATGATCTATATACTTTTCTCACACGAAGACTCCACAATCGAACCCATCCTTTCTTGCATGCATTATAAAACATCGATCCATATATAAGTCCTCCCTGGAAGATGCGCGTTTAGCGGTTGACGAAGATGAAGAGAGAGATAGTAACTCAAGTTAGTGCATACGGCTTGCAAAGGCAATCAAATGAAGATACATAAAGGCCAAATGAAGCATGAAGCACTCAGATCTCAAATACTTCATATGGAGCACATGAATTTACATCATAAAACAATACTAACGCGGACTTTCTCAATGTGCTAATCAAGCATCCTGCACCAACAACGGAAGGTTTACAGAGCGTAAAGTACATGTCTGTAGATGTATACGCCACCTTCCTTTGGCACTCATCTAGTAGATCCACCTTGCTTACTTGGATATCATGTGGTAAAAACATAACGAGCTGTCGACTGAAGTCTAGAGGCGTTGGTATTGCAAGGTGAAAGTCCAAGCAAGAGATTACATCCACTTCAAGAAGTAGAATGTCTTCCTTGGAATAGTAACCCTTGATAATCTTGAATAATGTATCAATACTAAACTCGAAATCCTCGTATAGTTTGACGGCAATGTAGAATGTTGTAATGGCCGCCAGCTGAAACACGTACTTGTCTCGTAACGCCGCACGGCTCCTTCCCTTTCCAGAGCTTAGATATCTATCAAAGAATGAGATAGCAATCCATAAAGTATTGGGTCTTAGATTGAGTTTCATTGCAATCTCTTGACACCAACCGACCATGACAGTGCGACATTTCTCATCTATAATATTGTTTGGAGATAGTTTAAGGTAGTTGCATGTTGCTATTGCATCTTCTTGTGAGCACATCGCCTTGAGACAAGCGAGGTTATTCTCATCATTGGTTTTGTTCAAGGCCATGTTGACTTATTGTGTGATATGAACAGTAGTATTCGTGTTATGATTCTTTGTATTAGTCTGAACTGCTAATGAGATGTAGCATGCAGTATGAGCATCTAAGTTTGGAAGAGAGTACCGGATTATATCCTGTGCATTATTAGATAAGCCAAATATTGCTTAGCATTTTTTGAAAATGACTTTTGACGGGCATAGATGAGATGACTCTTGAAAGAAGAAACCCCCATCACATAATTGCCTAATCGAGTAGAGATACTTTTAATTAACCTTAAGCTGTTGCTGGGCTTCAAGTTAGACGATAGTTTTCATGCCGTGTACTTATGCGCTGTGTTCTAACAGTAATGCTAATGCTCGTTCATATGACGTCGTGAGATGATCTGTGGCCATGCCACTTCCAGAACCAATATCGAATCGTTTTAGAGCCGGTATGGTAGTACCATTAGTCCACATGGCGTTAAATGATGCTATTGATTTGCTTTGTTGATGATCAGGTTCTTCCTTGGAATCCTCCTCTTCAGTAGACATTTCTTGTTGTTGTGCTGAACCAAGTTGAGGAGAGGACCAATCTTCGGACATCATTAATAACTTGCCAGGTACAAATAGATGATGACCGAACTCTGCATCATCCCAATAGCATGTATCTTCCTCTCCATCTCCGATACTTGCCTCTTCAACTGCATCCTTCCACAGCCTTTGCAACTCATCTGGTTCAATTATGAGTTCACCTTCCGTTCCTTCTGACAACTTACAAAACAGAGCCACAGTTGATGCAACGACGTTTGCTTTAGGCTTTGAACTGCCCGGATTCATACCAACTTCCTCAAGACGCCCTCGTACTGCCTCCAACATGGTCAAGAATATATCAAGATTGGTCAAAGAACTTCTTGGTATGATATCAGAATTGAATACAATGGAAGTGACGTAGTGCGAACATGCCAAACTCGATGAACGATCTAAAGTTGGAGGAGATGCGTATGCATAAGCTTGAACTCGTTCTGATGATGTTGTAATATTCCCATTACTATCAGATTCCGATATTGGCTTTGTCAGTGTTGGATACCTTCCTCGAATGAGTACTGACAATAATATAGCGGTCCCAGCGCCCTGGAAGAAGATGACGAAAGAGAGGAGATACTTCAGTTAGTACTTATATGATATTTGCAAAGGCAATCAAACAAGCAAAAAAGGACATATCGAGCACACGAATCCACATAATAAAACAATACAAACGAGGACTTACCAGGCTATGACCAGTGCATATAAACTTATACCCCTTGGCAGAATATTCATCAACGAGAGGACCAATCTCAAATAGGAGACTCCTGGCACTGTGTAATATACCCTCGTGTGCACCACGGAGCTTGTGTGATCGATTATCTTCCATTTCTATGCCATGGGTATCCATAAACTCGTCGGTGGGTGATTGATGAAGTTCTAGTGGTTGTGATGTTGATTGATTTAACTTGGTTTGTGATTTGTTGGCAGCTCTTGAGTGGGACGGAAAGAGAAGTACATTCTCACTTGGTTTTGTTGGTGTTGAGGAAGTCACATCTTGCTTCTTAGATTCTTCTGTGTTAGGAGATGATGATTCAAAGGAGGTATTGATTGAGCTTTGCTGATTGTCGTTATTCATGAGTTCAACCTCTACATTTTCCGATGGGCAACCGTCTTTAGTGGTTGATATATGGACCGTATCAAATACCAACTCTTCACCACTACTAGAACCTTCCTCCTCTTCATTATCGGCAAGCTGAGTATTGTTTTCACATGCCGTACTTGCTTCTTCAGAATTATTGAGCACATCTGCTATCAGTTTATCCATCTCTAACTCTATTTCTGTCCTATCACCACTACTCTCAGTAGATGGCTGATGGGTATGTGGATCGTTATCTAAACCAACACGAACTGCTCTGCCACAACAGTCGGTTAACAACTCCTCTAATGTTGAGGTGCCTTTAATACCAATCAACATGGTTTGTTGTTCGTGAGAAATTGCAACAAAGTACCCAACCCTACCTGGTGGTTTACGCTTCACTTTTTTCTTTGATTTGTTGGTATTATCTTTGCTACTGGTGTCTGGAAGTATACTTTCATTGGGATCAATGTAAGATGTTGTTCTATGTACAATAAGCTGATATCCTCCTGCCTTAAATCCGTCTTCTTCTTTACTACCAGATAAAAGATATGATCTTAGCTTCTCCTCATTTGGTTCATATGCCCAGATTGCATAATCTAACATCGTCTGTAACTCTTTGATTTGAGATATTGTAATGTTGATAGGTGTATCTCTTTCATAATTTGTATCAATCTGCTCTGCACTTAAATTGGAATTATTCGAATCTGCAATCTTATACACATCATTCCTCCATTCAGGATATCGTTCACGAATCTGATTACATAATTGCCAATATGCCAATAACGCTGCATGCCATTCCAATGGAGAGATGATCTGCTCATCAGCTTCTTTGCTATTTTGCTCATCTGTTTGCAGATTATCAGCTCTACTACTACTACTGATTGACCTTTTAACAATATGCCGTCTTCGTTTCATCCTCCGTTGACTACCCAATCTTTCATACCCCTCGGTAAGTAATAGTTCAAGTTTTGATATAACAGATGATAAAGTTGCCATTTCATCTACAAAACTTGCATTATCTCTTTCGCCCGCATCTACATCAGCTCTCTTTTTAGCAAGAGATTGCCAACTAGCATCGTCCTTAATCCACTCTGGTGTATTCTTCCATAAGTTAGCGGCTAATACTGATGCTAACAAAGTAGATCCACCATAATATACTCCAGATGCTGCTACCCTACCACCTGTGACTATACCACCAGGGCCTGCTGTTAATGAAGATAAACTTGGTATGGATAGGAGTAGATGGGGTGGTATTATTATTGGTGGGATGGGCATTGGTACCAAGTAGATAAAGATTTGCAATGATACTGTAATCCAATGACCCCTTGTCGATCTAGGCCTAGAAAGTTTATTAAACTAAGGATGAAAAGTGAACTGAACGAACTGTTAATTGATTAACTCAAGCATCACTTTTTTGATGTTGGTAGGGTATCCTCCCATTTTGTAGTATCTACGCCGTCTACTGCAGTAATATCCGGTCTACTGCTATCTAATTAGAGAAGTGTCGGTGGTATATTCATATAACTGCTATGTTCCAAACGCCATCTATGAAGCACGGCTTACTGTACTTGCAAGTTGCGAGCTTGTTGACTTCGAATAATAAAGCTGAATGCTAGAGTCTAGAATGATTAGCGACCAAACGGATCTCATCGTCATTCAACTATTTCACTCTTCTCCCTACTCCTCTAGAGAGCTCCCTTCTATTCTTCGGCAAAATGTTTGCAATATATCAAAAGCGTCTCTTGATTACTTGCTTAGTAGGGGCGCTAGCGGCTCACAAAGTAGCGGCGTTTATATCACCAACCAAACACTATCAATATCAAGTTGATGACACATCATATTATGCACAAAAGCCATCATCGTCCATTATACTGCAATCAAGTAGTGGTGATTATTTGGATAGACTAAGCGATGATTCATTTGGTAGAAGCAGTAATAATGATGAAACAGTAGAGCCAATCATAGAATACAATGACTTTGGTTTTGATTTCACTCCATCAAATAGCATCTCAGAGCAAACTGAAGACAATACTGATTCCTCCATAGACTCCTCTATAGACTCTACAGATAACCCAGAAGACAACAGTTCAACAGATTCATTCTTCAAATCATTATACAAACGTCAAGAACAAATTGCACAATCATCACGTGACTTATTAGAACAATGGACGTCCGGCATGGCTAAAACAACTGGTGCGTTTACTATTAATGAAGAGTTCTTTGCAAAGCAGCAGTTTCCTGGTGAGTAGGTTTATAATATTATATGGTATGCTTGGTTATTGGGATCTTTTAAATCCTTTCGGTTTGGCAGTAAAATGAGGTGCAATATTGCTGTGTCCGTCGAAAGTTTTGTGCACATGATATGCTCACAAACCTTTACTTTTCTTTCTCGACACTCACAGCCTCGCCATACTCATTAGAATCATCCAATCAAGAATCAGATGGTATTAATGAAGAATTACAATTTGATTGGATCCGTCGTATTGATATAGGACAATATCCCCGTGTTGTTTGTGGTAGTGCCTCGGGTAGTATATACATCGGTGATACTGAAGCTCAATGTTTACTAGGTGTTGCTAAGCATATACACGCCTCGAATTATAATAGTGAAGGAGATGGTACTGATCATAAACTACGATATTACTTGTATGGAGAGTATGATGGTGGGGGCGTGTTAGATGTTGCAATGTATGGAAGTAATTTTATTGCAAGTTGTGGTCGGGAAGGCGGTGTCAAACTATTTAGATTTGATAATGAGCTTGGTGAATTGAACTATGTTGGTGATGTTCCTAGTTTGAAACGACCACTTCCGGGCGTTACACCTGTTGTAATAACTTGTCTAAAGTTTGATTCGGTTGGTCGATTGTACATGGGTGGGAATGATGGTCTATTGAGAATGGTATCGTTTGACAACGATGATGGAGGAGAGGATATAGAAATGAATGTCAAGGTCATATCAACTGCAGAGCAGGTCATATCACCAATCCTATCATTGGATATATGTGAAGATTTAGATATGGTTGCAAGTGCTCATGCCAATGGAAACATATGCATTTACATAAATAAGGATGATGAAGGAGAAGAAGGTTCACATCTTCTAGGCTCGTGGAATCCCTTTGCTGATACGAATAATCCATCTCATGCTCGATCTGTAGCATTCATGGCAGGTCATCATAGTGGTGGAGTGAGCATAATTGCAGGCGGAGGCAATGGTGAAATGTGGATACAAGAGATTGATCCGTCATCCTATAGCAGCAGTGGCAACACCGAGACGGTATCAATGTTTAAAGAGAATACACTAATGCAAATCAAACCATCACATCAAGGCCCAGTGATATCAATGGCTACACGGCCTGGAGGTATATTAGTAAGTGCCCATCATGATGGTATGCTACGTGTTACACAGATTCAAACGACACCTCGACCGTTATATGGCTTGGGAGGATATAAAGTTTGGATTGGTAGTATATGTATAGACAGAGAAGGGAAACGATTATTATCAGATGGACGCGACGATGTACTTGTAGTCCACGACTTTTCAGATGACGAAGAGTATGGTTTAGAAGAATAAGAAGGTCAAGTGGTACTTCAGAGATGTGAAGAGGAGAAGGTCTTCCAATATGCCCTAAACCTTCCTTCAAGGCTTCAGATCTTCAGTCAAAGAATGGAGATAAGGTGCAGGTGTAAACTGTGGTAGCATCAGAGGCGTAACTGGGGAGCTATAAGAGTGCTTATCTCTTGGTTCGTCCAAAGATCCCAAGAGAAGAAGGCCACTATGCCCTACCTCAACAATTTGCCTTCCTCCACCTTAGGCTTCATCAGCTTTGGTACACCAAAGTCGCTCCTTCTTCCCAGACAAGTTGGAAGTTGACATATCACCTACAGAACCAATCGAAAAGAAGGCAGCGAGACCATGCTTTGTCTCCTTCGTGAAACATCCCTTTGTGGGAAACTTGCCTTCGTAGAATAAGCCAATGCCCATCTTACGACTCGCATTTTCACATTGGTTACGAGTAAGGCACATCTTTTGCTTGTATTTCAAGCGGCATTTCTTCTTACACGCATTCTTCTCATCTTTGGAGATTGATACTGCACGACATTCGGTCATACACTGTTGCTTTGGAGTCAATGGCGGTCGTCCGTACTTCTTTTCACAAGCCTTGTTGCACTTCTGCGACGCTCGGGCCGGATCGTCGGGACAACTATTCTTGCATAGCCAAAGTGAGCCTTCTTGGTCATCCTTGCTTGGTTCTGAGTATGAATAGGATAGATCTAGATCAAAACTTTCGTTCGTGACCTCGCCAAGGTTGTTGTATACCTAATATGAAGAATAATGAAAGAGAGAAGAGAGTTGGAGATAAAAATGACAAACAACGTAGTGTATTGGTATTAGAACTCACATTGCCAGATGCAGACGCCAAAGAACAAAGTAACAGCAATAGAAACGAAGTGATGAGTAGTGTTGTCATTGGATAGAAGGACGTAGTAGAGTAGAAAGCTTTCGTAATGATAATGAGTTTGAGTTGTAATTGTAAAAGAAAAAAGTAAAATGAAATGTGAAAAGGTAGATAAGTATGTTTAGTAGATAGGAGGTAGGTATGTCCCTTTATTAGAAGTATTAAGTAGCCCGATCATATTATTTGATGCTCATCTACTGAGACTAGTAATAGACAAAGTGGCGCCGGCTAATTCATTGCTTACTATTGCTTAGTTGTCTCAGTCTTTAGTCTTCTACTATCTCAGCACCCGCAGTTAGTAGTTGTAATCGGGAATCTTTGATAACTAAATGGTCAAAAATTGCAGTCAACGCAATAGTATTTGTTGTTGGGTTGTTTGGTCAATAATATAAATCGCGTTGTTAGATTGTATTGCAAAGAGCAGCAAAGAGCACGGCGTTTAATAGTTACTAAATCGAGGATACAACAACTCCGACTTTTAAAACAAATATCCAAATAAGAATACCGTCATCCGCCTAACTTAAAAATTCACACAACTCACATAACACGCAACACAACCTAACACAAATAATATATAGAACACAAGTGTCTGCAAGTACATAAATATCCTTAGATAATCTATTGTCGGCACAGAAATCTAAGTGCACCGCTACCGATAATATCATACCATACACATTAACGCATACATACAATACTGAGAACACATCGTGCAGTCATGTCTAAGAAAAGAAAAACATCAGTTGTATTTGAGTATACAGGGATAGAAGAGAAGGACGATGTGCCGAGAAATGTAACAATTGTACGGTTTCATTCAAGTGTTACAGAACTTGGTGATTGTATGTTTGACGAATGTAGACAATTGAAGGAAGTGGTATTAAATGAGGGGTTGTGGAAGATCGGGAGAAATGCATTTTATGGCTGCAATCAATGAGAACACATCATTCTCCCATCTACTTTGATTGAGATTGGGGACAATGCATTTTGTGAGTGTGACAATTTGATGAGCGTAAGGTTAAATGAGGGGCTAAATAAGATCGGAAAGAGATTATTTTGTAGTTGCAGATCATTGAAGAGCATCACATTACACAGCTACAAAAAAGGGTGAGTTTTCCCCTCAGTTTGAGAAAACTCACAGAAAACTCACGGACTGGTACTCAGGATACCG
>Ga0075439_13176_pt1 | contig 10183 bp, 12 predicted proteins | sample MintriSingleCell_FD_74264 | JGI IMG/M metagenome (GOLD analysis project Ga0075439, IMG submission 74264) | Marine eukaryotic communities from Monterey Bay, USA to study complex ecological interactions - Minidiscus trioculatus JGI Plate_4_G5... | ecosystem: Environmental > Aquatic > Marine >... | reverse complement strand
GATCATTGCATTCCTGATCTGATTGTTGGTGCAGTTCGGAAAATGGGAGATTAGGAGAGCGGCAACTCCAGCAACTAATGTAAAGAAGAGGGAATGTGTATGAGTGCATGATATGAGTAAAACATTATCGGTATCCTTTAAGGATAAAATATACAACACAAGATATGTTTATGTATGGTCTAGAACAAATATGCTTACCGTGTGGACAAGCCATTGACGTTCCTGATTTTGATGCGTACGTATTGTTCGGAGTGGTGGAAAACACAGAGCTAAAGATTGTAAAGGTTGTGACACGACACAGTGTGTGAGTGTCAATGAGCATATACATAAAGAAGAGGTCAAGACAAGGAAGAACTTACGACCCAGGTCCACTAATCTCATTCTGATCGTTTCTAGTACTGAAACTACTCAGCTTACTTGATGAGGTTAGACTTGCCACACTCATGACAACATGATAACTCGCTGGATAATGATATCCATCACTTCCGCTGTTACCGGCTGCGGCAATAATGAGAACACCCTTGTCATAAGCATCATCATAAACATTTTCTGCGATTGTGGAGTGGCCTCCACCACCCAAGGACATTGAGATCACGTGTGCCCCATTGTCAACACAGTCACTAACAGCTGCTAAAACATCAGTACTACTACCAGACCCACTATCACTGAGACCCTTTCCAATATGAAAAGAGAATCTTGAGGGATTAGGATTGACACCGATCACACCCTCTGTATGATAAAGGTGGGGAGAAGGTGGGGAGAAAGAGAGAGAGAGATAGAGAGAGAGATGATATATGAGTTAGATTTGTCTAAAATCTGGGAAGAGGATCCTATATACATCTCAGTGCCGATCAAACACTTACTGTCATTATTACCGATAGCGCCAATCGTTCCAGCACAATGAGTACCGTGCGAGTGACCATCAATATTCCATACACCCTGGGACTCTTCAACATTATTCCAACCTGTTACTCCACCATGTTCCACGGTAACATTATTAGGCAAATCTTCATGGCCTAAATCGTAACCTGTATCAATCACACAAATCTTGACACGGTCTAAAACCGGTTCGATATCCCAAAGATGAGTGACGTTCACCATGTCAATACCAAAGGGGATAGTCTCTAGTCCTGAATTGTCATTAGAATATGATGCAAGGTTACGATGATGAGTTTCCAACTCATTCCCCTCATAAAAATCTCCCTCAAACTCATCTTGAGGGTTTTGGAAACTGTGCAGTAGTTTATCCTAAAAAGTATAGAAAAGAGAAGAGGGTGGCGTTAAATATAATATAAATGCACACATAAATACTGAACAAAACAACTTACCTGCCCCATGTTAATACTCTCCATAATCTCCCGAATATGTCTACTTGGACCTAATCCACCACCTCCCCTCAAATTCATATCATCAATCGTAACCTCGTGAGCACGCTCAATACTTGCCACGCCTGGTAAATTACTCAATTCATCAATCTCAATATCAGTATCAGAGGCTAGTGTTTCGATCACGGCAAATCCAATAGTAGCCACATCATCTCCTTCTTCTTCGAGAGATCGACCATCTTTACCACGCCCTCGGCCTCGGCTGCCACCATTCCGTCCTCTTCCACCGCCGCCCGATGCAGTACGTCCTCCACTACCCTTACCCTTACCAGCAGCACCACGTGCCCTACGAGGCTTAGAATACCGCTGTGCACCCTTCATCCGAGAACCAGGATGTTTCTTGGCAACTTCTTCAATTCCAGGTAAATCCTCTTCGTTTTCATAGGATACGATGAGTGTTTGTTCAATACCAACAATGTGGGCAGTGTCGAAAAATGCTTCGGGATAATGTAAATCTTCAATTGCTGATGTTGATGTGCCCTTTGAGAGGAGAAGTACAGCGCCGATGGATGCCTTACTATACATTGTTGATATTGGTATTGTTTTGGGTTTAATCTGATGTGCTATTGCTATATGATGCCTCTATTAATCTCCACTGCCATTGCAAAAAAGATATCTGGCTTGCTTGCTGAAATCCGTGAAAGATTGCGACAAAATGAAAATGACTGTGATCTAAATTAGATTCTCCGGTGTCAGTAGTTAGTACACCGAACCCTACCGACCCTCCTGTACCTAGCCCAACAGATCCTCGGTTCGTGTTAAGAGTAATTCTATGGAGTAAGATACAGAGTAAACATAAACACATTTTTGATGTGATGTTTTAGTTAGTTGTTGTTAATTGTTTTATTGTGTTACATGTAAAACTTGCGGTATACAATCTATATAAAATCTATATAAACCATTCGAAAATGATTAAAACACCAACAAACTGTCCACACACATAATTAATATTACATTCGTCGATAGATGAATCAACTCATGTCTCGATCGATTTATTTGCATAATCCATATTCCACTTGTAAGCACAAGATTCAAGCAAAAAACTGGTTCCACACGTAGGCACATCCCTGCCAATTATATCTTTATTTTTTATGAGATAGAGGCACAACCAGTGGTGCGAGTATTTATAATAATATATATATATATATACAGGTACATCAATAACAAGATGATATTCAACTGTATTGGTAGATTAGTTTTAATGAGTAATGATGCTGGATTTGGTGGCGGCGGAGGTGGTGCTCCCAATCACCAATCTTCTACAACAGAGTTAAAATGTTGTTCGCCAAGCTGTGTCATGCCCGGTCAGCCTGTAGAACTAAACCCTCATGATTCTACAAAACCAAGGTTTAGTTGTGCTATATCATCGTGTAACGGTCCTCTTCATGGTGGTGCTTGTGCATCAGAAGTTGAGGATGGAGTGTTTGTTTGTCACGGGTGTATCAACAAGATGGTAGCTGCTGGCAAGGAAAGTAACGGTAATGATGAGAATAAGAAGCAAGCAGCTGAACCAACCAATGTTGACAAAAATCGTCTACCAACTTTATTTTTTCACAGGGGTATGCGGGTCGATGGCCGTCCTAGTGAAACCTGCAAAAGTATTGTAACACTCAATCCTGACACAGATAGTAATGATAATGATATTATTGATGGTAGTAATGTCTCCAACACTGAACCTGAACCAATTAGTGAGGTAGATGAAGCAGAGTTGGGAGCAGTAGTAAACTTTTGTTTTGGTGGGAAGAAATCTGAAGTAGTTGAACAATTGATGGAAAAGAGAATGTGTATCAACCTTCAAGCTGGACCATTATACAATCAAATTAGGAACATAATCAAAGAAAGTGAGGAATATTTAGATAGTGCAGGGAAACTTTCGTATTCATACCCAACTGAAACTATTGAAGGGAGGAAAAAGTGGTTACCGACATCATATACAAATAATGATTCAAACATATGTGGTTCTGCAGATCGATATACGGTAGCTGATATTGAGCAGTGTGTTTGGTTTGAGGCTATCTTTGCGGAGATTGAGAAGATGTTGACGGGATCATACTGTCGGTTTCAGAGGGGATTTTGGTACTTCCTTTTGTCGCAATTGCCAGAGGATAACCAAATCACCAAAGTGCGATTTGACGAAATTATTACTGAGGTGTGTAATATTATAGGGGCATCAAGGATCAAGCTAAATATCATTGTTGTATCTGAGGGTAGTTTCGTGGCTCCTCTGATCTTTCATCGTGAGGAGGAGGAATTGACAATCACTATTGATGGTCAACCACGTAAAGTTGTACGTTTGGCGGAAGAATATGATTTTACTACACCATCCCAAATCCCTTTGTCACTTCTGGCAGATTTTGAAAAAGTTGACTCGATGGATGTCCACTTTGAAATTAAAGCAGAGAGAAAATATGTACCCAAGTATTTCATGGCTATTGAAGCTGCTGAAGTTGCAAATAATATGTTTGATCAGAATAGCATGTGGAAGGCAAAAAACAAAAGTGGAATGGTATTGCATTACAAAGGTACCCCAAAGTCGTATCATCGTTTCCTTTTATGGATTTTACAGAAGCATTTGGACACGAAGATTTTGGTATCATGTGAGTGTTTGCTTTACTTTATTTTATTGTTCGTGTATGAATATTATATGTCTAATATTGATTCTCAGTTGATGTAAATCCAATGGGGATTAGAGGTGGAAATGTATTAAGTAAACCGGGCACGAACAAGGGGCACATCAATGTGCCAGAATCAAAGTATGTTATTGATGATGTAACTTGGATTGGACCTTTTCCTTCAGATGTACTAGCTCTTAAGGAAAAGGACTTGTCTCTTACGCTTACCAATAAGCAGTGGACACAACAGGAACAAACATACCTTGACAATCAATTGTCAAATGAGGATGGGCATTCGTTCATCCACCGCGGGTCTTATACGGAAGAAAGAAAGAAGGAAGCAAAACTAATGAAGAAGAAGAAAATTAAGTTTGAGGCAGAAGGTATTGAAGGTCTGACTTCATTACTTTTTCAACGTGCATGGGCTGTTTCATTGAATCTACCCGGTTGGAAGGGAAAGATGGGTATGTAATTTCTATTGGGGTTGATATGAGTTGCAATTGGGGATACTAAAGTGTGATCTTATAATATTATTATATTATATAAATACTACTAAATGAAGATGTTGTATGTTACCTTAGTAATAGATCTCAATAGTGGTCGTTCAACTACGTGCATTCCATTTCTATTACCCGAGTACCCTTCTTCTCGAAGTGTGTCAATTGATCTGCTCTATTCAATAACAAAGTCATCAAGAGCATATCCATTGGACTTTGACTTGGGTGCCTTCTTCTTCTTCTTCTTCTTCTCATGCTTCGCCGCCGATGATTTCTTGTATGGCAGCTCCTTCTTCTTCTTCTTCTTCTTCTTCTTCTTGGGTAGCTCGACATCATCACTATCAAGGTAACTGTAATTCTCTATTGGTGCTAATACCGACGTTTGCTTGAGTTTGCGTTGCTTGGATTGCTTCTTACGGGAAGCGGATGTGGATTTATCGGGAGTGTCTACAAGTAGTTCAATAACTTCTTTCCGCTTGGTTTGTTTTGACTTGCTTGCAGTATTTGACGACTTCTGTTTGGCATCCGGCTTGCATGACTTCTTGTTGGCAGTGGAAGACCAAGATTTCCTCGTGTCGGTTGGCTTGGACTTGTTAGTTGATTCATCATCGTCATACTCGGATTCGTCACCACTGTCATTCTTGAGTGACGAAGGAGCCGACTGGCGTTTTGTTCGAGTATTAGACTTGCCATCCTTCTTCTTGTTGGTTGACTTGGACTTGGAAGGCTTGGACTTGTTAGTTGATTCATCATCGTCATACTCGGATTCGTCACCACTGTCATTCTTGAGTGACGAAGGAGCCGACTGGCGTTTCGTCTTAGCCTTGACCTCCACCTTCTTGTTGATTTGGAATCTAGAATCCCTCTTTGCCAATGTTGTTTGTGCCAACATACATCTTGCTGTCAAAGTAGTAGGCTCGGTACTTGGAAGAGCAGCAATTGAAAGTGCAGCAGTAGTACCTTGAGAATGAGCATCTCTTTTCTCTTTCATAACCTGGAGGAAACGATCTCCGCTTGTTTCGGGTGCAGGTGCAGGTACATCATCAGGCATCAATTTGCTCAACCTATCTTGTCGTTTATACGATTCGTTACGCAGAGATGCAATGATGTTCATAGACTTCTCGTCAAATATTGTAGGAGGTAGATTTGTTGCTTTGTTGACATTGGTTGATTTACCACCAATCATCTCCTTCTTATTAGTACCCACAGTAAATTGACCACTGGTGGTCCTTCTGTTGGTCTTACGTTCTGTGGAATGTGTCCCAATACCAGTCATATTGATAAGCGAGAGTAACCATTCACTAGTTAAATCATCACCACACAAACTGATAGTACTACCTCGATTGTTGATTGCATTGGCATGAGTCTCACCCCAAACAATTAGATCAGATGTGGATGGAATAGAGTTATTCTGTAGCATAATTACTAAATCTTCCTTCGCCTTACGCACAGCAAGTACCTCGTTCGAGTTGCAATACTGGAATTCTTTCAAGTTTGAAACAGTACGGTGAGCAAGTATGACATCCGTTGTGCTGTTGCGTGAACACGATAAGCTACCACCAACAAGCATCCATTCGTGTTCTGGTACTACTTTATTCAACCATCTAAAGACAACTGTCCTACTCTGTGGGAAACTATCTTCACAGAATTTGCCCAAGTGGATTAAAACCTTTAGGGTACAAGTAGCATCTATCGTAGTGCCGCCGACATTGTACTGCGCAGGCTTGAAGTCTATGGTGGCAATAGTCTTCTCTTTTCCCTTATCAAGAATGTTGTATAAATGATTACACTTTAGGTCTGCTTCAGCCTGAGCTGTAAATTGTTTATATGGCTGGACTGGATCATTGTACTTTGTGGTCGTACCGCCCATTGTTGCTAATGGCGAAACTAATAAATACGAAGTTTCCTTTCCCTTGCGTTTACTAATGTGACTTGGTGTATGACGAACGAACAAAGGAGATAAGTGAAAAATGAAAATGAAAAATTTTATTATTTTATAGTGAGTAAGTATAAAAATAACTTTCAGCCACAACTCACCCATCATCGTCCTCCTCCAATTTCTCCTCCAGTTGTCCAATCATACCCACAGTAATTGGTTCTACTTGGATGAACTGAATTCTAACAATTCGATGAGGCATCTTCCCATGATATGCACATACATCATCATGGTTATATAATATACCATGTCCTTGTGATGTATCACATGAGGTATCTCCCCAACATTGTTGTCCGGGTGTCGAACGCTTCTGGATCATGTAAATCGTCGATGATTGGTTCGGATGTTACATCGGAGAAATCAGCTATCGCTGCATTTGCAACAATGGATGTTGTTGCAGTTGATGCAGCGGAGATGAGGAAGGCAATTGCTGCCTTATTGAACATGTTGTTTTATATGTTCGTTTGTTGTGTTGTTGTTTATGTTTCGGTGTTAGATCTGTTATATATCTGTTCTATCTTGGTGATATCTACTATTGCAAGTTATGGTGCCTATCTTGGCAATTGATATCTTTTGACATTTGTGAATCAAGCTACATAGTGAATAAAACGACAATGACCCATTTTGTCTCAAAGAGGGTATCCCCGAGAAAGATACCCCGAGTTGTTTCGAGTAGCCCCTTCAAAGCTTCATAGGCTGAGAAGCGAAGCGAAGATGCTAATAACCCCTGAATGAAAAACGGTTGGAGCAATCACCATTATTGGAGATTATTGGCAGGCAACTCAACATCTACTATCACCTCAACCGTCTACCTCTTCACATACCTATCAATATGCATTACCAAATATGTTTTAGCCTTGTATTAGTTGTTGTCCTCTTAACTGTGGTTGCAACTATTGAGGCATTCTCTTTCAGTGGTGGCGTAGTAAGAGGTGCACATAAACACAAGTCAAAATGTCATAATATCCATCGCCATCATCACACATCATTATCATTATCAACATCTACTATATCAATACCTCAAATATCCTCGTCAGATATCGATACATTATCAACAAAAGGATATGTAATCATACCAAATTTTCTATCTCAATCATTAGTAGATGAATTACGTCAAGACATAACAACACTAAGATCTAACAATGCATTCAAACAAGCAAAGATTGGTCAAGATAGTACCAATGAATTAAATACCAATATACGTATTGCAGAAACATGTTTCTTAGGACGGAATAGAAATGAATTAACATCGATTACTGCCGCGGGCGGTGACAACTCTGTTCGTGATAGATCGGTTGGGTTGTATGATGTGCTTGATGGTATATGTGATTCGCTTCAAAGTATTGATACATCAACTCGACTTGATAAAAGTCTAAATGAGTTGTTATATGCCTATTATCCTGAGGGAGGATACTATCGCCGACATCGAGATGCTGTTCCAAGTGAGTATGAATATATATATTGTTTATTGCTGCTTATTGTGTGCACATGATTTTGTATACTAACTTCATCACATATCCATTCATACAATACAAAAAAGACTCTGCATCGGTACTACGAAAGTATAGCCTACTACTATACTTGAATAAAGAAAGTTGGAATCCAAAAGTCGATAATGGACAACTTCGTATGCATTTGGATGGTGGTGGCGATGAATGTCCACCTGGAGTTGAACCAAATTACATTGATGTTGATCCACTCGGCGGAACACTAGTGTTATTCAAAAGTGAAATGATACCTCATGAAGTATTGAACACGAATAGTGAGAGGTTTGCTTTAGTAGGATGGTATAATCGGGCTGTATCGGCTTCTGATATTGCTAGTCTTGGTGAAGATGGTGGTAGCGGAGATATTGTGAGAATAGGCATGTTGGCTGTCGCGTTTGCTCTTGTAACTGTTGGCGTTATCAACATTATCGGGTGACTGCTTTGGAGTAAGCGATGTAATAAAGTGTAGTTTATCTTAACAATAGTGTGTGAAACAAAGATCACCGGCCTAGCAAGCTGGAACTCAATAGCCACTTATGAACAGTATAAAGTTGGAATCCCGTTATCAAAACATACAACAAGGTCTCTAGCTTTGCGCTTCTAGCCATCTTTTCGTAATTCCTTCTCGCCATTTCTTCATGAGACTTTATTCTATGATGATGCTCATTGTGTTTCTTCTTCATCTCCGATACCATGGAGTTGAGATGTTTAATCTGAGCTTTGCTGGCATGCAAATCAGTCTCTTTGACTTGCTTTTCTACAATCTCTTTATGCAATTCTATATTATTCAATCGAGCTTCTTCTTCTGCGGCAATCTCCTCATCTAGTAGCTTCTCTTCATCAAGAAATGCTCTTTCGTCATAAGTATACACATGCTTTGTTTCAATGTCAATTCCACCCAGTCTATTGCCACTTCTCATTTCCATTTCTACTAATAAACTATTATTTTCCGCCGATATACATAATCGATACCAACCTGATGCTTTAATTAAATTTGTCTCCTCAAATGGTTCAATCCTTTCCTGTATTATCTCTCTAAATTTTTCATAAACAGCATCAGCATCGGCTCTAGGTGCTCCACGTCCGTAGTTCTTAGCCGCTGCTCTCTTGTCCGCCTCTATTCGTTCTCTCGCTGATATTGCATCCTCGTGTTCACCAGCATGTGTCCAATCGACTTTTATTGATCTATTAATGATACCAAGTCTCTTATCATATCGTACTCCCTGATCTAAATCTTTTACTTTTGGCCAGTGTGCTTGTGTTATACGAAGTTCTCTACCAAGTGTGATGGACTCTTCCTCTAATTTGAAATCAACCTCTTTTAATACATCATTATTACCAGCCACTGGTCCTTCAAATTTGACTTTAGCCTTGGGGTTTCCATTTTGCAAAGCACCCACAACAAAGACACTAAATGTAACATAATCACTCTTATCAAATCGTTCATAGAGACATTCTTCTTGTCGTTGATTAATTCTATATACTATGGGAATGTATGAACTACTACTTTGCGCATGTGTTTGTTGAATGGTTAGATTATATATTGTTATGGGAAATAATATGGAGTGAATAAATCGGTATGGTGCCATACTGATACCTCCATCTATAGCTCGTTGATGTGTATCTAAAATTATAATAACGAATATCCTCTTCAAGTTAGCACACTCACCAATATCGCAGTCGTAGGATAATGTTATAGTATTACAATCATGTACCCATGATCGATGCTACTTTGCAACTTGCAACACGCACTCGGCAATAAATCACTATCAAAAGTTTATACTCTCATAAAAATGAAGTCTTAATAAATCAATGTATGTGTATTGTTGGCTGTTGGTGATTAATATTGATAGCAAACAGGAGGGATATAACATTATAAGAGATAATAAGCAGAATATATTGACACTATTCAGATGAGCTCAAAGGACGGCAGTAGTGGAATGGATGGTAGCGATAAAAGTCAAGAGATGAACACTCAACAATCTCAAAAAAGAACAAAAGGTGTATCATTTGCACAAGAAGTTATATCCAAGGACAACAGTAATGGATCAAAGGTACTCATTAAAGAAGAACATGGTATATTCCTAGGACCATTGTTAGGTCGTATTGCAATCTCTGATTCATCATCTGATCATGAAGATAATAGTGCAACAGGTGCAGTCTCTGATTCGGAATCGTCAGCTGGTAATGTTATTTCCTTTGCAAATGATTTGCATACCAATGAAAAGATATCGTATAGTGAATCATCTGATGGTATAATAAAATC
>Ga0075439_15849_pt1 | contig 10198 bp, 10 predicted proteins | sample MintriSingleCell_FD_74264 | JGI IMG/M metagenome (GOLD analysis project Ga0075439, IMG submission 74264) | Marine eukaryotic communities from Monterey Bay, USA to study complex ecological interactions - Minidiscus trioculatus JGI Plate_4_G5... | ecosystem: Environmental > Aquatic > Marine >... | reverse complement strand
TCGAGTGTCCTGACCAGAGAGTAGCATCATCTCGACAAGTCAATGCAAGAGATTCCAGAAAGAGTTTCCACTCTCTTTTTGGTAGAGAATCTAGCTCGTCCACTACCTCCGGCAATCCATATGCTCTTATGAGCAACTCAAACTTTTCATGGCTATGGAAGTCTTCATTGTAGGCACTCATTGTTCTAATCGATAAGATATAGTGATTAGGAGGTTGTAATATCTTTTTGCCTTCATCAAAAGATATTTTATGGTATCTTTTTTTTTATGAGAGTCGATGTTGATTGTTGATGGCATATTGCTTTGCAAGTTGCCGCCGTCATGCTTGCCATACCTCGCCTCATATATGTTAAGAAACCCTTCCATACTCTTCTGAGTAGGTCTATTGTTACTCATATATCACCAACTACATCTCTGTTACGATCAGACCACACGGACAACGAAGTGTACCTTATTGGAACGGTAAGAGTTATGATGATGTTTCGTTTGATTATGATGTTTCGGTTTTCATATGGATATGTCAGGATAATATATACTATGGTAGACTAGCGTGTTTATTGTATTACAAGATCAGTAATGGGACAGGCTAATGCGTATTCGATACGATAGTAAATGAATATATTTACATTTGCAGTATTACAAGTTTGCACTAAACTATCTCATACATTCTAATTATAACAGGCACACGTATCAGATGCATCAACTCAAGAAGTAGTCGACCTCATTGGATTGGTTAAACCAACAACAGTATTTGTGGAATTAGATGCATCAAGAGCAGTACAATTGCGGAACAAAAGTACAACGAATAATGTAGATTCAACATCTTTTGATGTATCTACAATTACATCACATCCATTACTTAGTAATCTGCCATTGCCGGGCAACTTTAAGCAAATATTAGAAATGATACCGAATCTACTCAAAAGAGTAGGATGGTTAAACAATCAGGGAGACGAAATGAAAGCAGCTCTGGAAGAGGCAGATAAGATAGGTGCTAGATGTGTATATGGAGATATCGAAATGAATCAAACAATAAGCGAAGTTAAACGAGAATTGGGGATTCTAATGGCAAATCCTTCAGCACTAACAAAGTTGCAATACCCATCTGGTGATATTATGAGTATGTTTGGGGGTTTGATAAGTGGCACAACAGATCCAAAGGACTTTGTTGAAAGGATAAAAACACGAGATCGTGCACAAGAGCTGTCTGGAAGTCTACAACAATCATTTCCATCAGTATATAATGTAATGATAACCAAACGAGATATACACATGGCAACGATGCTTCGAAAACATTGCTCGAATGGCAAAGTTGTTGCTGTAGTCGGTATGGCTCATGTTGAGGGCATTGAACGAGAGTGGGAGAAGAATAGATGAAGACAAGACTAGCAGTAGCATGCAATGATAGCGCAAAGGTTTTGCTACTACTGAGAGTATTAGTAGTCTATGTATGTCTGTGAGGGCATTTCAAGAGGTATTCTCAGTATGTTATAAATCCTTTCGAAAGGCCTAATCATAAGGCCTCTATCGCAAAGAAGTAATGTATGTATCATTCAGTAACATTTAAGATACTGTTTCGGAAAGGATAGTGTGTCACATGAAAAGACCTGAACTCTTAATATACATATAATTCATTCAAATCAAACCATTAGACGTTTTATCTCGTACTTGAAAACCCTTTCGAATACCTAGTACATCGGGGTGAATCTTGTGAAGACTCCACTAATGTGAGTCTCAAAGACCAAGACCAAATTACAAAGACTTCATGCCGTTTTCTTTCAATCTGAATTTTTGGTGAACGATGGCCATTGTGTGTGTACTTTGGAACGACCGGCTCAAAGATACAACTCTAAAGCCGTCATCTAATCAAACTCATAATTTGTCTATTGCAATAGGCCAACTATCATCTACCTTAATCAACCACACCTTACTTCTCTCAACCTTTTCATTACTCCATTGTATAATCTAATCATGAAGACTGCTATCGTCGCCTTATGTATTGCCTCCGCAAATGCTGCCCATGTAATCCATCGTAAGCGTAATAACGTCGAATACAAGAGTATCAACACCGAAGGGCGTCGTCTAGCTGAAGATGAAGAGTACGAGCCTTATCTTGGTATGGAGCGTGATTTAATGTCGATGAGTATGGCCGATATGAGTATGAGTATGCCATCGATGACGGAGGTTGAGACCATGGGTGATATTGTGGAATCGTCTGCTGTGTCTGCTGGAAGTGCTGTTTCGGTCCTTGCCATCGCTGGAGCCATGATGCTCCTCTAGAGTGATACTATAGTTGTTCTGTCCTTCCAGCTCTATTAGAAGCAAGAAGATATTCTATACGGGTCGAGTGATGTTATATGTTTAGTCGGCTATTAGGTAATACAGGCACAGAAGAAGGATCTAACGAGTGTGTATGCCAAGATAGCAAATATCCTCGAAGCTCAAAACCATTTAGTATATGGGCTATAGACATGGTGGAAGGTTTCATTCATCGTTTTATTCTGCCATAATGTTTATAATTGAAATTTAGGAATTAGTTGTATCAAAAGTCGAGGTATCTTTATTCTAATGACTAACTTAAAAGTAGTAAATAAGATATCATCCACAATAGGCACACTCCATCAACACATACAAAAGAACACATTTCACTTACTTATCCTTGGAGTAGTGTATGCAGTCTTCTAGATATCGTTAGGAGTAGAACACCCTTGCCGGCCATCAACAGAGCTAAAATAAATGCCGGTATCCTCAGGCCTCTGTATTTTTTTACAATCCAATCCTCATAATTCTCATTCTCCTTTGCAAACCATATCATATTCACATCATGAAGACCTCCGCTGTCATCGCCGTCATTTGCATTGCATCCGCTAACGCCGCCGCCGTGAAGCGTATGCGAACCAAGATTGAACACAAATCTCGAGTAACAAAGGGTGATGAAACCTACGATCCATTTTTAGGCTTGACCAATCGTCGTAACCTCCTTGGAGAATCATATTGTACATACAGCCCCGATAAATCATGTTATATTACTGGTTGGCCAGCATGTTGTTTAGTGGAGGGCACGTGTCCCGAGGAACAGCCACCCTGTGAGATTCCAGACATGTCGATGAGTATGCCAACGTTGGAGTTGCCTGCAATGTCGTTGCCTTTAAGTGAATTGGGAATTGGCCTTGAGATTCCTCCAGAAGAACCTGCTGCACAAGGAGAATCTGGTAGTGGTGAAGCTACTGCTGAGGATCTGCCAACTAGCAGTATTGAAACAGAAGATCCAGTTAGTGGGTAAGTGCGATGACTTACATCATGTGTACATTTTGCAATTTTGCAACGATTGCTAAAAGAGTGCATTTTCTAACACCAAACCTCATCTAATTACTCCCTATCTTCAACTCTATTCGTAGCTCGTTCACTGCTGGAATTATGGTATCTGCTCTTGTAGCCGCCGCTACTGCAATGATGCTTAACTAGAGAGAAGTGAGGAGAAGATACTTATAGTTAGTTGTTCTGTTTTGGATACCGATACATGTGTTATGTTTTGTTATTGATAAGACTACTGATGTACAATATACAGTGAACACAAAAGATCAGAAGTAGTTATAAATGATAATAGAGATGCTCGTTTGTTTGAGATTGGATATCTAAATCTACATAGTAAAAGTATCTTAGAAGTATCTTACAGGAAGTATGTACCATATCTTATAATCTTCTGCAAGGATGCATACTGGTAGTCAACACAGCATAACAACAATCTCCTTTGTACAGTATATTCTCCATACATTAAAGAGCAAAGAAATGTCTATGCAAATCACAACACAAGCATGGAAGCAATGTGATGGGTTGTTACTATTAGCTGCAATTATAGTCTCATAGTAAAAAGTCGCTTTCTTGAAAATCTTTCTCGAAAATAATTACATGCTGATCGATGGCCAATGCCCGGGCTTAACCACATGAAGAAAGATCTAATAGGGCAGCGGAGTACACGTGCGAATTCAATCCTAACATTGTAAAGATCTACTCCACTGTAAAATATATATGAAGGTTACTGAGTTGAGTGTTACTTGATCAATCTTATTAGTCGTACCATAAATTTCATTGCAATAACAATGAAGATATCAAACACTATTCTGCTATCATCGTCCATCCTAATTGGATCGGCCACTGCTGCTAAAACAACACAACGTTTACGAACTAAAAAGGTATACAAATCCAATACTAATATTACCCCCAACAACAATGAGAAGACACAACGTCAACTGAATGGATATCGTAAATTACAAAATCTATTCTCCGATGGTACCATTCCTGACTTGGGATCAATCCCAATAGTTAGTTTATCATTCAGTCTTGATTTGATTAATGGCGAGATTGGTATTCCTCCCGCTTTACCTCCTCCTGTTGAAGAAGATGAAGATGGTTTATTTGGTAGTACTGTAACTGTAGGGAAGGATGAAGACGTATTATGTTGTGCTGGTCCGAATTGTCCCCCTGATGTTACGCCTTGTGCCGATGCCATTGCAGAAAACAATAATAATATGGATATGGAATCGGAATTATGTTGTGCACCATTAACAATAGATTGTCCATCAAATCTACCTCCCTGTGATGTATTATCTGCTGTTCCTATGCCTGAACCTATGCCAGAAATGAAGCCTATTGGAGGAGATTATTGTGTATGGAGTCCTGAGTATGAGTGTTATGAAAGTGGTCGGCCGTCATGTTGTGAAAGTAAGGATTGTCCAGAAGAACGACCAGATTGTGAAATTGATATGAGTATGAGTATGAGTATGCCAATTATTATGCCTGCTGAGGAAGAGGAGTGTGTTGAAGATGGAGGTGCCGTGACAATGGACCTGTACATTGAGGGTACTAATGAACAGAATGATATTGAAGTTCTAGCTTCACAATGTTGTACTGGAAGTTTAAGTGAAAGTTCTTGTATGAGTTCAATAAGCATGGGTGAGGATGGTGTTGAATTGCCTGCTGGATCATGTGAGGGTATTTGTGGAGTGCCAAACGATGAGCCTGAAGCAGTTCTACCCACAGTAATCTCTACTGTTGAAGATGGCACTACTACTACTGAGGCTACCATGCCAGTGGAGGAGGAGGAAGAAGATGTTGACGAGGAGTTTGATCCATTCATGGGTCTTGGCAATAGTATGAGTATGAGTGTACCAGAAGTTGAGGAAACTCCTGAACCTACCAGTTCTATTTATGCCATCGCATCAAGTAGTGATGACTTTAGCACATTAACATCTGCAATTGACGCCGCTGGTCTGACTGATGTGCTCAGTGGGGACGGAGCTTTGACTGTATTTGCTCCCAACAATGAAGCGTTTGCTGAATTATCCGACGAGTTACAAACCAAGTTATTTGATCCTATTTGGCAGCCACAGCTTCAAGATGTATTGCTTTATCATGTGCTAGGAGAAGTTGTTCCAGGTAGTGAAGTATTGCCCGGGGAGAGTAAGACGACATTGAACGGTGAAGATATCGAATTTACATACTTCCCACCAGGAGTTAATGGTAACAAATTCCTTATGGAAGAAGGACTAGTAGATATTGATGCTACAAATGGCGTTATTCATGCGATTGATGGAGTCTTGACACCTACCAGTGTGAGCTCTAACATTGTGGATATTGCCTCGGCAAATGATGATTTCTCGAAACTTGTTGAGGCAATTGTGGCCGCTGGATTAGTTGGTCCATTGAGTGGAGAAGGACCTTTAACCGTCTTTGGTAAGTTTGTGTATATGTGATAAATGTGCGATACTGGAAAGGCATGATACTCATAAACTCTTTACTCTTCTTCAAAAGCCCCAACAAATGAAGCATTTGCCAAACTTCCCGAAGGCACGCTAGACAATCTCCTTCAACCGGAGAATATCGAGGAGCTCCAAAATATCCTAACCTATCACATTGTACCATCCAATGCCGCTAGCTCATCACTGTCCCCGGGTGATGTCGATACTTTAAATGGAGCCTCCATTGGAGTAGATACACCTGCCGGCGCTGTTATGATCAATAATGCTACTGTTACCAAGGCAGATATTATTGCTTCAAACGGCATTATCCATGTTGTGGATGAGGTACTAATTCCACCACCAACGGATGATACACCATCACCTTCGGCAGCAGGAACAACAGACACTCTACCCCTACCTCCCAAGACCCCAGCCCCTTCACCTTCATTGACGCCTCCACAAATTCCTACTTCAAGCGAGTTTACTTCTCGTCCATCACTGCCACCCTTGACATTAAAGCCAGGTTGGTGGCGAACACCTGAGCCAACTGAAACTCCTCAAGTCGATGGAGCTCAGGGAGGTTCAAACAGTGCATATTCTGCAGGTGTTTCAATGGCTGCGTTGATCGCTACTTTAGGGTTGATAGTGGTGTAAATGTAACAGAGTGAAATTTAGGATGACACGACAGAGAGAATGAAGTAACCGGATAGACTTGTAAACAACTTTAAAGTTAGGTCTATTAGAGTTACAGATCAATGTCTAAATTATTTTTTAGCTTTTATAAACGCTTTTCAAGTACCCACTTGGCTCTATTAGTCCCCTTTAAGTTAAAACTTCTCTTCTATTGACTCCAACCAGGATGATCTGCTGGATTCTGTTGCCCTGATTGCTGCTGCTGAGGTGGCATCTGATTTTGTCTAGGTGGATATTGTTGATGTCCATAACCACCTTGTTGCATATTGTTCCCTTGCTGTTGCATATTAGGAGGAGGTCTCATGTTTGTCTGCTGTTGATTTGGTGGTCTCTGCATATTAGGCTGTCCGTACTGAGCTTGCAATGGAGGAGCGCCCTGTTGATTAGGCCCAGGGCCGCCCATTGGATGCGGTGGGTTGTAGTTTGGCCGTGGTTGATACCCCGGAGGTGGCCTTTGTTGGGGTGGATACTGATGCCCTGGATAGCCCGGAGGAGGAACACGCTGCTGCTGCTGAGGCGGATATCCTGGTGGATATTGGCCTCGCGGGCCAGGAGGGGGTACTAAAATAATAAGGTTAGTTAGACATTGAACACTCACAAGAACATTCAAAAAGAATGGTAGATAAACAGAATCCAACTTACCTCCATAATTCGACAAGGAGTAACCTCCCGGTCCCTGTGGCTGATTTGGATCATTGCGTTCAAAGATTGATCCCTTCACTTGATCGATACCACTTCGAAATTTACCCCATATTCCTGAAAAGTATCAATGATATCAGAGATTGTACCACATGAGTTACTTGAATGCAAAAGAGAACAAAAACATTCTATGAAAACTTACCAGTGCTCGTCTCCCCGATAGTCTTTTGCGCAGCAGTTGCACTCTCACCAATAGATGTTTTAGCATTCTCAGCCAACTCTTTCGTACGATTACCAAATACACTTAGGCCGCCTAGTGCCTGCCCCCATTTTTCTTTCACTGCATTCGATAAGTCCTCTGTACGTTGCTGAACTAGTTGGCCTGCGCCTGGTCCTGTGTTTTGTGGCGTTTGTGCTCCGTATGGATTGTATCCTGGAGGATATTGTTGGTTGTATTGCGGCTGATTGGGGTATTGAGGAGGATATGGTTGGTTTGGTTGTTGTGGGGGATACTGATGATTGTTTTGGGGCGGGGGATAGCCTGATCTCGGAGGTAAGCCATATCCTGGCCTGTTGTTACCCTGAAACTGAGACTGCATATTCTGAGGTGGTGGTTGATTCTGCGCCATTGGCGGTCTAGATTGCTGTTGATTCTGAGCCGGTCCTGGCTGTTGCTGTCCTGACTGCTGCTGCTGATTCATAGGAGGAGGCATACCCCATCCAGGCCGAGACTGAGCATTCTGTTGTTGTCCCATTTCCGAAGGAGGTTGTTTCTGCTGTTGTCCCATTTGTGGCCATCTAGATTGTTGCTGCTGTTGAGATTGTTGATTTGGTTGAGGTTCTGGCTTTGGACTTTCCTGCTGTGCCTTTTCACTAGGAGGTTGCTCTGGATGACCCCAACGTTGTTGCTGAGGAGTCTGCTGACTAGCTCCTTGTAACTGTTGTTGACCATTATTCGTCCCCCAAGGCTGTTGAGATTGTTGCCCGCTACCATCAGCTCTAACCTGCTGTTGACCATATTGATTATGTCCATGTTGGTTTACTGATGGTCCCGGTTGCTGCTGTGGTGGCATCTGCTGCTGATATCCACCATCCCTTTGTCCTCCCATTCCAAATTGCTGAGATGGTTGTTCAATTTGTTGCTGTTGAGGCTTCTCTTCTTCTTTTGGTATCTCATTTCCTACACTATTCCCTTGCTGCTGCTGATTACTACTACTTCCCACCAATGTAGATGCAAATGCATTTTCAAATGGATCTAATGTTGCATCCCCTCCCTCAGGCTGCATTTGAGGAGTTAATAATGTTGTAGCCTCTTCTTCTACTTGAGATTGAAGAGAAGTATCCTCATTTTTAATCTCCTCAGTAACAACTCCCATACTACTTTCTGCTGAAGAATCTGGCCCAACCTGGCCACTTTCCGTCGAAGAAACTTCCTCAGTATTAGCAGTAGATACTTGAGGAGGAGAAGCAGGACGTTCCCACTGTGTTACACTAGTTTCAGGATTGTAATAATATGATTTTCCCGATGATGGATCGACATGTTCTTGCCAAGGTGATGGTAAGATATCGCTCTCTGAATTACTGTCAGTAGCTACCACTGCATTAGAATCTGTTTTATCTTCTACCGCATTCGATGCATTAGATTGTTGAGATTGAGTAGTAGAAGAAGAAGACTGTTGATTTGGTTGTTGAGATTGAGTTTGTTGTGGATGGTATCCTTGAGTCTGCCCATATTGTTGCTGCTGTTGTTGATTATAATATTGATTATTATTATTATACTGTTGCTGTTGCTGTTGAGGATGATATCCACCATAATAATTACCACCTCCACCTGGAGAAGATGCACTGACGATTGCAATTGATACTATTGCAATTCCTGAGGCGTAGGGTATGGCGGAACGAAACTTCATTTTTTGATATGATATATTTACAGTACTGTCTTTACTCTCTTGCTGTTTAATGATGCAATACACTGTTTGTAATTATTGATTCTATCGAGATATCAACAACACCAAACTTTTGTGAGGTGAAAATGAAATGTGAAATGTGGAATGTGAAAGTGCCCGGAGACTATAGAAAAGGGCATGCTGCCCGTCAAAAGATACCAAAGATACCACATAGCTCGTGTGTTTTCTCTCATTTGATTTTGATTACAAGAAATCGATTTTGCCCGGGTTGATTTTGCGCCCATTAGCAATGCTAACTCAAAGATCTTATCAAAAGAACATTTGCCATAGCAGCTTTCCGACCTACTCCGTCATATCTTTGCCATTGACCGCCATAAATCAATACATTGTCTCATTATTTGGCATTTGTTAAACACAAGTTATATATAATCAACAATACAAACGACAACAATGAAGGTCTCTACTATCGTATCCATCCTAGCTCTAGCGGCACCATTGATCGTCACTGCAAAGCCAGAACGCAAACGTGTCTTCAAAATATATACACCAGAGGAAATACAGGCATTCGAAGAAGACAATAATTACGATGGTGAACGTATGTTACAAAAGGAGGATAAGCCCGAGAAGACCAAACCACCCAAGGATCAAAAGCCTGATAATAATGAACCAGTACCCGTGCCCATTGCCGAGGAAAGTATGAGTATGGAAATGACTAGTGCCCCTTCTGTTTCGGCTGTTGAATCTTCTGCACCCACTGTTGCCGCTGTTGTTACCGATCCACCAGTTGCCTCTATTGTTGATACCCCGGCTCCGACCGAACCTCCTGTCGTTATTACACCGGCTCCTACTGAACCTCCCGTTGTTACTACGCCTAAGCCCACTGAAGGTAGTTTTACATTCGAACCTACTGCTGAATCAAATCCATTTGCAGCATCAGGTAATGCACCAGACGCCCCTACTAGCAGGTAAGTTTGTTTTTGTATCCTATCTTTAGTCTCTTGTTTAGGATCTATAATTTTTCGGGATGGTTTGTTGAGAAGAGTTGAATTGAGACATATCTTGTGTTTTGTGCATGGATCATTTGAATATATATGTTGCTGCCTTTATTGACGGCACGTACAGACATATCTGGCAATAGTCTAGCCATATCCTTGCTCAGTTTTGTTCATATCATATGTCTTTTCATTATATCTTCTAACATTTACCATTTATATATCATTC
>Ga0075439_14566_pt1 | contig 10199 bp, 13 predicted proteins | sample MintriSingleCell_FD_74264 | JGI IMG/M metagenome (GOLD analysis project Ga0075439, IMG submission 74264) | Marine eukaryotic communities from Monterey Bay, USA to study complex ecological interactions - Minidiscus trioculatus JGI Plate_4_G5... | ecosystem: Environmental > Aquatic > Marine >... | reverse complement strand
ATTCCCAATCTAAATCTATCCCATCAAAGTTATTATCTTCGAGGAATGTTACTACTGAATTTGCAAATGCTGTACGCTTAGCCGAGGTAGATGCAACATTACTAAAGCGTGTTTGATCAAAGTTCCATCCACCGACTGCAATTAATGTTTTCAATGTAGGATTAGTGTCTTTTAATGAATTGAACTGTGTATATTTGGCTATATAAGCATTATTACCATTATATGGCTCAATCAATCCACTGGAACTAATACCAGAAAAACTAAATGCCAAGTGTGTATAAGCAAATGCCGACACATCTATATCATTTGGACTTGTTGGATTGCAATTAGATTGCCGATATTCAGACCATTCTTCGTAATAACCAAAGTTAACTGTATTCTTAAAAGGTTCACAACTACTAATACTATAGGGTGCCGATGTTATTGGAAACTTGGTAGGTTGTGGCGATACAGTTGGTGCCGGTGGTGGTGGAATTGGTGTCGGAGCTAAATGATCGGTCGTTTACAAAAAGAATTGAGACCATATTGCAACATAAAGTATCCACAACTACATATATATATATATAAAATAGTACCTCTAGAGACGACAAACAAACTTACCGACACTGCCTGTACACGGACCAGATTGACATCCAGTTCCACAATATGCATCAGACGTTCCACACCATCCATATTGACTACAGCAATATGAGTTTGGACAGAGAGCATTATTTCCTTGTGATCCGCATTGATTTGCTTTTGTTTGTGTTATTATTGATAGAATGATAATGATGCATAATATATTATTGAAGAGATGCATGATTATAATAGATGTAATCTTCTATTAGCCTAAACAAACCGCACCATTTATATATCTATTGTTTGTATCATCATGTTCTAACTCTTATCTCCGAGTGCTTACAATATACTTTGTTTGAACGGGTTGACCGGAGGCGGGTATAAAATTTTCTAGGGGCTGAGCTAAGTTGCAGCAACATTCGCAAAAGGTACTCAGAGAGATATAATCGAGCGAGGGACTTTAAGGCTAGTGTTAGAGATAGGTAGAGATAGAGATATTTGAATTGATGATGAAGGTGATACATCATAGCAAAGCAGTAGGGAAAGGATGGTAATATTGAATCTATTCATGTAGATACAGGATACCGCAGTTGTTTTTTGAGTTATTGACTTATGTATCTTTACTAGTGCAGCAATACTACTACATGCATAGTAATACTGCTCATATCGATCATTCATCTTTAAGATTATGATCTCTGCTGTTGATGAAGGAGGAAGAGGCCTCAGCTGCAAGTGGAAAGGAAAGTAGAAGCAATTATCTCTGCATGCGGTATCCTTTTTTCATGCATTTTTTTGATATCTTGCCTCGAGACAATGATGCTATCATCAAAGATCTTGCTGATACTACACGTATGCAAGATCGAGACCACTCTATCTCCCCTCGCCAGATATCTTCTTGAGAGTAAAAGCTCATAATAATAATAATCGAGCTGTAGAATTACACCCAGAATAAAAGTAAAAAATTCAAATTACTCTCTCCTCCCCATATCAGAACTAGTATTGCAACATTATTCCAAGTTATTCTTATAGCGCTTAGAAATCAATAAAAGATATATCAACAACATACAACACAATTACAATGACATCCTACACAAAACCATCGTCCAACTTTGATCTATCGTCACCATCACCAGTATACACACTTAATTCTGGACATACAATGCCAATCATTGCTTACGGTACTTTCCGATCAGCTCCTGGAGAAGTAGGACCAGCGGTCATCGAAGCAATAAAGGCAGGATATCGTCATCTTGATCTTGCACATGTATATGGAAATGAGAAAGAGATTGGAGAGGCATTAAAACAAGTATTCAATGAAGGATTAGTGAAAAGAGAAGACTTATTCATTACCGGAAAGTTATGGAATAGCGATCATGATGTTGAGATTGTACCAAAGGCATGTGCTCACTCGCTAGAGAATCTCGGATTAGATTACTTTGATTTGTATTTGATTCATTTTCCTGTTTGTTGGAAACACACCGGACTAGAAACACCTTCATGGGGAAAGTCTGAGTTAGGAGATACGCCATTGATTGATACATGGAGAGCAATGGAAGCTTTGGTAGAGAAGGGCATATGTAAAAGTATTGGTGTGAGTAACTACCCATTAATGTTGATGCATGATTTGGTAACACAAGCAAAGATTCAACCATCATGTAACCAAATCGAAGTTCATGTATACTACCAACGAGAGAGTTTAGTTAATTACTGCTTGGCTAGAAATGTAAGTCTGCTCATTGTGTTGATTGTTTACAGACTTTGCATGAATTTGATACTCATATCACATATCTTCTCTCCTCCAACCATAAGATTTGTGTAACTGCACATACACCGCTTGGAGGAGGAACTGCCAATGCCTCAGCTGGATGGACAGAAACATTGATACCATTGAAGGACAAAGTCATTGTAGATATTGCCGAAGCACATAAGAAGAGTCCAGCACAGGTTCTCTTAAGATTCTTGTTGCAGTTGGGCATTGTGATATTACCGAAATCTGTAAAGGCACATCGTATGGCAGAGAATAAAGATATCCTTGGTTTTGAATTGACTGAAGATGATATGAAAAAGATTAAGACTTTGGATAAGTATATTTCATATAAGACAAACCCCAACCCTTTATCTGCATTCTTGGGAGGCAAAGATGCTTATTCTGCTGACGGGACAGATATTTTCGATTGAGTGATCATATTGTCTGATATGTATCGATATGGTATGTATATGATACACTGTGTGGTATGCTGTATAAGTATCTACTTGGTGCTATTGTCAACTAGGGTAGAGTAAAGAAAGTAAAGAGAGTTCTTGGATGTTATGAGATAGATATAGTGCACTTAAGCTTAGTGATGCTATATAGAGAACTGAACATCTTTTGAACATGTGTATAGTTAGTAGCACCCGAATCTTCCCGTCAGCTAGTTCTTTCACAGGCATTCCATTCGTCGAGTACTCTCCATCATATCCAGTCTCACATATGATCTTCTTCCGTCGGCATCTTTACTTCGATAGAATACTCTCTTTATCTACTATATGATAGCCTTCAGTACATGTGGTACAAGGTTGTCGAGCACGTATTGTAGTCTCTGCAAAGCGATGGCGTAGGGAAGGGGTCTCTGTTATCGTCATTAGCATTGGCAATTCTCTTCTCCGAGATATGTATGCGTCGGTATGGACGATCGATAGCATGTGTATAGTACAAGTATCGTCCATAGCAATAAAATCATTCTCCGTGTATCTTGATGGTGTAGGTGTTCTTTTTGAGACGATCAACGAGGCAACTGACGACCGCGCGCGCGACGCTCTCTGCAAATGATGGATAGCGTTGTAAAGAACTTCATCGTTGATAATGTTGTATATGTTCTGCAGGTTGGTAATGAAAGTGATTTGCAATGGATAACTTATGATAATTGTGAGCACTACAACAGCATCTCACGCTAGCATATTGAGTCAATGCCATTGCCTCATGCTGACAAAGAGAGTTAGCAGATTGATTTGTCTATTTTGTGCTGAATCATTCAATAGCGCGTGTCGATTCAATTTTGTCGACAACTCAATAATAGACCCATACGGCTTACCTTATATCGACAAAGATGTTATCTACATCATATTCATTACTACCAATAGTTATATTGGTTCAAATATTAATATTAATGACGGCACCGCTGGTATCCTCATTTTCAACAACATCAACATTGACAATGCAAAGAAGAAGTTCCACTGCATTTGTTCTTCCTTCATATTATACACATTCATTAGTATCAAATCAACAGACGAATCCTTTTAATAAACATACTACTATTAGAAATAAACTCACTAATACCAGAAATGAGCACACTACTATTAGAAATGTCAATACTCATCTAATGGCTATAGATCCAATGCAGCAAGCATCAGAAGTAGAAGTAGTAGACAATTTACAAGTAGACAATTTACAAATTGAACAACTCAGTCCTGAAACAACGATTATAGTATTCATAATTGGCGTTATACCTTTTGTTTGGGCTACTTGGGAGTTCTGGAGAAGGATAGCTGTAGGTGCTAGTTTTGGCACAGGAAAAGACTCAGTCGTAATACCTAGTCCATTTGAGGAAACCGATAATGATCTGATAATGATTGGAGAAGATGGCAATCCACTTAGCTCGCGAGGTAGACAGACATTGGACAGAGGTGCATTGACGGTAGCATATGTACTATTTGCAGTTGCAGGAGGTTCAATTGCCATTGCCATTGCAAGTGTTGTAATGGGGCCAGCTCCTCCTCCAATGTAGTAATGAAAGAGAAGAACAATGCATACATATCATATGCTAACCGCATTAAACTGACGGGCATAATCTTCTTTTCTAGTGTAAATAAAGTATAGCGTATCTCAATTACAATCTAGTGTTACATGTAAAATTAGCTCATTTCAAATGCTCATGGGCGTGCCGTAAAGAGTAAACTCCTAATACTTCCGTACATATCTGCCCTTCCTTACCTCTCATCCCAATTACCTCCAGTAGAATTACTCAACGCCTTTCCATGTTCAATCCTATCTTTCAAGGTGTTCCTTCTATTCGCTTGTCTCGTCTCCCAAGCAGCTGCCCGATGAGATGCTTTATATTTTTGCATGTCTTCTGTTTCTGATTCCGGCCATGTGTTGCTGTGTGTATCAGACAATGAATGCCCACTTTCAAGACGACTTTTTAATGAATCCTTGCGTTGTATTGATCGCGTTCTATGTTGTTTAGCATCTAATTCATCATTCATCATCTGTTTTCTTTCTTTTTCTTCTGACTTTGACATTGCTGCAATTTGATATGGACTCTTGCCAGCATGTTCATCTCTTCCCAACCCAAATATGGGGTGTAACAAATGTACGGCATTCTTGCCTACAGAATAATACGGAAGTGAAGGTTAGTGATGAGAATACTATATAATCAATGTATGCATATTATGATTATGATATGCACAGAGTATACACTTACCAGCTGTCGTGCTCAATACAAGACTACCAAGAGCACCTCCACCAAACAATGAAAGCATAAAGGTATTCTTACACAATGGAGGGACGACTCTTAAACATTTGTATATCATGCTATTTGTATCAACTTTCCCTTGAGCAACAGCTTGTGCAGCAGTTAAATTGTCTGGTAATACATACTTTGTTTGCAATTTGTGTATAATGTAATGGCCAAATGAGCCAGTAAATGTGCCCGCAACCAATCCAAATATTCCATTAATCCAAACCGCACGACGAACATCAGCCACGGTCTTTATATCATCAGGTGACATACTATCTGGTGGAGTAAAAGCTGACATAATAATAATAATATGATGAATGACTTTATTCTTGTGTTATTATCTTGTTGATGTAAGTACCCAAACTTGATTCGCAGATCAACCAGAGCAATATAAGTATAATAATACAAATATGATAATATAATCCTATCCTATCGACGCTGATCACTACTAACTACATACACTGCTCTTTCTTTTACCGCTATGAGGTGCAAGAGTCAGAACAACTCACCTCGGGCGGGCGCCAGGCGGCGGAAAAAAAATTTGTTGAAAGATCCGGTAATATTGCAAAAAGATAGATATGAAGTCATGATGGTGGCAATCATGACATAATATAAAGCCTACCATTGCAACTGTATGACACACGGCACTGTAGGCGATGCAGTAGAGGAATAGTCCTTTATCTTTATATTATTGTTCAGCAGAAGGGGGTATCATCTTAGCTCGCCCTATTTATCACCTTCATATTTATATTATTGTTCAGCAGTAGATACTAGTGTGTTGAGGGTATTATCGACACATATCACTTAACAATATCTAACAATAGAGAGTATTGTCGATCTAAACAAAACAGTACAGAAAACAGTATGGCTTTCTCTTTGGATATCGATCAACTATGTACCTTAAATGTTATGTTAACAATAGCAATTGCAATGACTTAGTTTGGTATATTAGTTTAGATATCTTCAAAAAGTACATCTACAATTCACTCGAGAATAAAGATTGGTGGCATTCTAATGCATTATGAAAGTCAGACGTATCATGTGAATTCAAGTGTTCAATATAACGTGTCGGTGATTTGACTACTTCACTTGAACTTGTTTGCCTTTATTTGATTGCCATTTCAAGTCATGTGTACTAACATATATGTTACTATCATCTCCTCTCTTTTGTCGTCATAAATCGTGATAACGCGCATCTTCCAGCACCTACCACATCAATGATGTCAAACTTTGGATATCCCAAATCTCAAACTGATAAGTTTCCAGATGGTGTCACAGAAGAGATGGCTAGAGACTTTTATGCAGCCCTGATTGCAATATGCTCTAGTCACTTTATCTGTGCTCTCCCAATGTTGCCAGTTCTAGTAAATGGTTGGGAAAACTCACCAGATTCATACAAGATTATGTTCATATTAGGGACTCTGGGTGATGTAGGCTTTGACATCTACGATTTTGCTCAAAATACCGTGAGATGCTTCAAAAAGGGGGTTGCTCTGCCTATACCAATTGAAACATGGGTCATCGTATGTTTAATGCACCATACTACCGCTTTGGCTTTAGTGATTCCGATGAACCTGAAGTACAGTCATAGATTTGAGTATCATCAAACGGCCGTGTCATTACTCATGGCAGCAGCAATTTGTTACGGCATTGGCTGTTATAAGTTTGCCATTGATATTGGAAAGAAGACGAGTTTTTACTTGTACAAGCTCATGGTGGTTTTTCAATTGGCAATCATTCTCTATACTCGAGTTTATTTATGGTTCCCAACCGCAAGCTCGTTTCGATCTCATCTCAAGGAAGAGAATGATACCGCATTCTTATATGGTGCATCCGTTATGATCTTTATCTTTAGCCTTTTTAACATGATCCTGGTGGCTGATGGTGTGAAGGCTGTTGTTAAATGTCTCCCCAAACCCTTCCCTAAAAACAAAGCAGAGAAGGAAGAAACAAAGCAAACATTCCGTCGTGCTAGTCAGGGTATTGACGCGCTAGGCTTAGGAGCTTTGGCCGAGGTTACGGGTATGATGCATAGGAGAAAGTTCAAAGCGGCAGTTCATACTGTCATGGCTGCCAATAGGATGAGCTCATCAATGGATAGTGATAAAGGAAAGAGTGATTAAGTTGCCTGTATTGGATTGTGTTGATTGCAAAGTGTGATTTGTATAGGAAGAATCAGGCTTAAGATAATTTTGCTTTTGTATCTTTTCACATCCATTATTACAATTAGCCGCTTATCTGACTTGCTTAATACTGCCATTGTTAGACATACCTCTAGAGTCTCAGAAGATTAAGCTTGCTTGTCCTTTTATACCTACAACATTTTCCTAACTGTTCAATGTATTACCCTCTTTATCACATTGGGTATATATAATCCAATGTAATTGTTGTAACATTATCATTTAAGCCAATCCAACACCCAAAACAACAATTAATGCAACTACCAATATACATATCCCACCACAAATATACTTATCAGTCTTATCTAATTGCCAAAACCCTAATGTTTCACCCTCTAACATTTCCTCCTCCATTATCATCTGTTCCATTTCAACATCGGCTGCAATTAATTCATCTGGATTAATCTGTGGTTCGGCTGCATTATTACCAGCTTCGGCGGCATCGGCTGGATCTTCTGGTTCTAATCCAGCACGTTGTCTTGCTCGTCGTCTTGCCGATGCTGATCTTCTAACTCGTGGACCTTGTCGTCGTCCACCAGGAGCTGCCTGTGCCACCGCGAATGCACCCACTCCTCCGGAATTGGCCACACGACGCATTGCGGCCTCATCTGACTTAACCCTTTCATCTCTTGTGCGAGAGTCATTAATACCCTCCACCATTTGTGCACCTGGCACTCTAGATTCGTCGTGTTCTCTTGGCATTATGCAGTTGTTGTTTTATAAGATATTTTGTTTAAATCTTGACTAAATCAATTGCAATGTTATATCACAGGCTGTTGTGTATTATTAGTTTGATGTTCAACTTGACATATAAATCAAAAAATTGCAGTATGACCGATCTCAAAAAGTAGCTCGAATCGCGACTTATTAAGTTATTGCCTCGAGATTTAAATCAATGATCGATTAGATAATATACTAACAGTTATTGTCGGCTATAAAGATATATGCACTGGTTATATTGTTATTAATAGCATCCTATTAGAGGCTCATCTCATTTATTGTTTTACTAAGCCTTCTGTGGGTCGATACGTAGCTAAGATTGTATCCTAAGTATCAACCTCCCATGTTCGGCAAACATCTACTCAAATCTGCACCAACAGATAACAATACGCTATGTATTTATGTACAACAAACCACCAATCAAATATATTAACTAATCAATTCTATCAGTAAATAAATAGTTTTGCAATTCACCACCACAAAACATATAAAACAATATAACACAACAACAACATGTCAATTTTAGAGTATAATGGAGCAGCAATTATCGGTATGTCCGGTAAAGATTGTGTAGGAATAGCATCCGATAATCGTATGGGTATACAATTCCAAACAGTAGCAATGGATTTTAAGAAAATATTTAAAATGAATGATAAGTTATTCGTAGGATTGGCCGGCTTGGCAAGTGATGTACAAACACTTGATCAATTATTACGTTTTCGTATGAATTTATATGAATTACGCGAAGAACGTGAAATGACACCAGCGGTATTTACTAATTTGTTAAGTACAATGTTATATGAGAAGCGGTTTGGTCCATACTTTTGTGAACCGGTAATTGCAGGGTTGGATGAGAAGGGACAGCCTCATTTATCTACAATGGATTTAATTGGTGCACAGGCTGGTGCTAAAGATTTTGTAGTTGCCGGTACCTGTGAGGGTAATTTGTACGGTATGTGTGAAACATTATGGAAACCAGATATGGATAAGGAGGTATTATTTGAAACATTGGCACAGGCCTTGTTGGCTAGTGTTGATAGGGATGCCTTGAGTGGTTGGGGTGGTGTTGTGCATATTATTACAAAGGATGGGGTTATTTCTAGGGAATTGAAGGGAAGGCAGGATTAGATATATTAGCATATTACAGGTCTTTCGGGGACAAGATATGTGAGTGAGGATTAATCGAGGTTGGTTTTGGATGTGACTTGTTGAGTCTAAAGACAAAAATTATTGTTTGGAGGAAACGAGGTAGCAAGCAAGTCAACTGTATAGTTATTATCATTCATGCATGCAATACCCACTTCTTGTACTGAATACGTATGATAATTTTCATTACCTACTACCACTCTACAGTTGTGGGATTCTATATTCATATAACCATTACAGGAAAACGAGACTACTACTAATAATATTATGTCGAAAGGTAATTTCACCAACTTTACCACCCATAGGTACATCTACCGTAGCAATCTTTTTGAATACATAGCTTACATCGACGTTCTCCACAAATCTCTCTTCCCCGATCAGGATAAACAAAGTATTGATTGTGATATTCATCTGATACCTCATCTCCACAAATATCAATACAGTCTTTACAACTCACTGTGCAGCACACACCATCATCCGGATAACAAATTATTCTTTCACTCTTTACTAAAACTTTTCCACAATGACCAGGCACGCATAAATATCCTCCACTATTTTCACCTGTCGGTGGTCGGAAACCGCATCTCTTCGATGCATTCGCTCGGCATTTACTGTAGTGTTTCGCAAAACAAGGATTACAGAACTCTTTGTCACATAACCAACACTTGTTATATGATCCTTTTGCTGACGGTGACCCATCTTCATTCTGTTCCTCCCAGCAATCAATTAGGGCATCCCCACTCGACTCATTCTCAAAGAAACAGCTTTCTACAATCTGATCGAAGCAACCAGGACAACTAATATGTTTCACACAAGTTTCAACACAACATCGATTGTCTGATTTATCAAATGTTTTGTAAAACTCATTACATTCAGCACAATATGAGTCTGGACCATCTACAGACTTCATATGTTTCAAAGCATCATCACGTTTTGCTGATAATTCCTTTTCTCTTTTCTTAATGTAGGCCTCTTCCTCATCGTCTAGCTTCATCATTTGTAACCTCAACTTTCTTCTTCTATCTGCAGTCGTTGCGGCAGCCTCATCTGGTATCGATAAGAATTCATCAATCAATGATTTCTCTACCGCTCTACATGA
>Ga0075439_15481_pt1 | contig 10204 bp, 8 predicted proteins | sample MintriSingleCell_FD_74264 | JGI IMG/M metagenome (GOLD analysis project Ga0075439, IMG submission 74264) | Marine eukaryotic communities from Monterey Bay, USA to study complex ecological interactions - Minidiscus trioculatus JGI Plate_4_G5... | ecosystem: Environmental > Aquatic > Marine >... | reverse complement strand
TGAAACCTTTTCCATCTATTGTTTGTCCTGATTGAATTGGTGATATAAAGTTTGTTTTCTTCTTCTTCTTCGTCTTTACTAGCTTTAGTTGTTTCGTTCCCTCTTGCTGACTTGACCATAGATCTCGTAGGTACTGCCAATCATCTTTACTATACAGAGGCCGTTGAGATGAGAAGATGATATCACATGACCGAGATTGTTTCATTTCTAATAATGTTGGTTCAGCCGATACATTTAAATAATCTGACTCTTCTTCTATTTCGACCTCCTCTTTGCTCACTGGTAATATCAACTTCTTTGATTGGCATACTCCGCCATTTTCTGATGACCATTCACATTCTCCATTGCACCATGATGCCCCATTACCTTGAGGGCATTTGGCACATGATGAAGTTAAGTGACCACCACAGTTTACTTCCTCAGAAATGAATGCATTTTGCATTTCCTCTTCAGTTGTTGTAATATCTTTTGTGACCCATGATGTGAATATTGATAGTTAGTAAATTCCTGTAGAGATGCAAACCAATTGATGAAATAGCCAAAAACATCCAAAGGTTACAATATGTTGGCTTTATTTTTAGTTGACAAAGTAGGGCCTAGTTGTCGTTGTATAGAATGGCAGATAGTATTGTTATAGTTGGCAGCTGCTGTTTCAATATCATCTCCGCCGTCGACAAATGGTATGATTTGAGGATTGTTAACTACCTTTTCCTTAGCACTGCCGCCGCCGACGGCGAGTGAGTTAGCTTGATGAAACGCATCATAAATCATATTTTGAATGATTGCAAGTTTAGTACAATCGAAGTCGACACGTGTTGTCTTTAAAATACCAGAATTTATCGACGATACCATCAACATGCTTGGCGATAGTTTTCGGTATCTTGCATCTTGGGCGATAGATTTCGCTATCTTGGGCGATAGATTTCGGTATCTTGCAGTATCTTGGGCGATAGATTTCGCTATTTCTATTAGCGTTGAGAGTATTTAGTTGCCGCCACTTGGTCATAATTGCAATATATGCTCCATTCTTAAGCTCATAATTCATCATCCACCCTCTTCATATAATCACCCCCAACCAAAACAATGAAAGTAACTGCCGCTACACTCCTCACCCTATTGGCTGCTGCTCCTTCAGCATACGCCGCCAATACTCGTCGTCTTGGTGCCGCCGATGTTTCTGATATCGATAATCGTCGCTTGTCAATGGATTTGATTGAAACTGCTGCCGTGGAGCCTGCTGGAACTGATTACTATTACTACGAGGGAGGAGAGTCCAAGAGTGGCAAGAGCAAGGGAACCGACAAGAGCAAGGGATCTGCCAAGAGCGACAAGAGCCCTACCGACAAGAGCAAGGGATCTGCCAAGAGCGACAAGAAGGTATCTGCCAACAGCGATTACTATTACTACGAGGGATCTGCCAAGAGCGACAAGAGCAAGGGATCTGCCAAGAGCGACAAGAGCAAGGAACCTAGTGCCAAGTCTAGTAAGGAACCTAGTGCCAAGAGCGAGAAGAGTTCATCTATGATGGCGGCTACTTCCGGCGGTCCCCCCTCTAAAGAAGATTTAGTAGAACTTCTCGGACAGATCTTGACCGAGTTAGGGTTTGACAAGCCTGCCCAGGCCAGTGGCGTTGAACCTGCCGATGGTGTCTTAACTGATTTCATCTTTGAAATTTTTGAAGCACTCTTTGGTTATGGTGGAAGCAAGAGTGGCAAGGGTTCCAAGTCTGGTGACCATGATTACTATTATTACGAGGGAGACTCCAAGAGTGCCAAGGGGGAATCAAAGAGTGCCAAGGGGGAATCAAAGAGTGCCAAGAGAGCCTAGATTGAAGAGTTCCTGAGAGAAATGTATGTGCCTGAGGAAGTATAAATGTTGTTTGTTGAAAAGGAAGTAGCATCGTAGAAGTAGATAAGCTAGAAGAAAGAGTAGAGTGACATTTATTTGTATTGATCTATACTAGGGTTTCTTTTGTGTTTCCGTGCCATACCTCTTGTCAAATCCCCACATTCCAAATTAATACACGATCATTGTCATATGAAAGAAAGAGCAACTAAATACGAATACCCAATCTCCAAGAAAGAGTTGCATATCATTTGTATTAATCATTTCCAGTTCCATACCTCTTGTCCGACGAGACAAATCCCCAACATCCCCAAATAGTTCGAATATAATATGAAAGGCATTGATTGTAACTGTGTGAACAGAAGGTTAGAAACGAGCTGTTCATCCAAACTTTAGATCTGCCAAAATTATGCTCAATGTCAGACGTATTTGCCAATGCTACATCCTATGGAAATCAAGGACGAAACCCGCCAAGTGAAGTTCCTGCTATTCCGTATACATTCGTTTGTGGTGAGGATAGCAACAGGCGAATACACATCAAGTATACACGAGACTTGGGAGAGGAGAAAAGTATCATATATATTTCTAGATTAATCTACAAGTTCACCTCTCACATCTAAAGTATTTGGGTCGGATGTCGTTCATTTTTTCAAGGACATAGCCCACTCCTATTATCTTGATCTACTGTACTATTCATGATGATCCCCTCCTGATACCTTCTTGATACCTTTCTGGAAGATGCAATGTTATCACGATTCACGAAGTCGAAAGAGAGATGATTGTAACAAAATGTTAGTATATGTTGTTTGCAAGGTAATCAAATGTAGGCAAACAAATGTCAAATAAAGTAGCCGAGACTTCATATTTAACACTACACATGTAAATGATAAAACAATACAAACGCAGACTTACCGTTCAATATAGCCGCAGCACCCGCTGTAAAGCCGTGATTAATAGTCATATGACCCCAATAATTTGGTAAGAACACTTGATCGCCTGGTTGTTGAACCTGGGAATGAAGAAAGAAGAAGTGAGAGAGAATGAAATGGATAACTATGGAAGAAGAAACTCAGTATTCAGTACACACACAAATCACTTACACATTGTAGCGTGTAATGTTCATCTAATTGTTTTGCGGCTTGAAGAGCACCCATGCCGGTCCAACCACGATAAATTGGCGGAGCGATTCTCCACTCCTTGATGCCAACATATAAGATATTGAACGCAGCGGCATGCCAATGGTAAGTGGCCCCTTTTATATTAGCAGCAGGAAGAAAGACCCCACAAGTGAGAAGAATCAGTAAGGTACACACAAGATATGACCATAACTACACACCTGAACCATCACCACCGAAGAAAATTTGCCATCCAAGTCTTACATCATTCTTCCCAAACCAATTGTGAATTGACTGGAAGCCGCCTCTTGAATCAAGAATGTCTCCATCGTATTGTGGAAACAATTCTTCCAAATCTTCCTCCGTAGGATGCCAACCAGAAACCATTGCCTTTTCTGGAATTTCAAGGCACTTTGCAGTAGCTTCCAATTCTAAAAGAGATTGCTTGTTTGGGCACGTTTCCTGTCCAGTAGTAGAGGGGTAAGCAGTAGGGCCAACTCTTTTGTTTTGAGACGAAGATATTGTTTAGGATACAAGAGTGAGTCAACATGTACTTCAATGCATATTGCTCTTCAATCTAGATTTACTCAACAAAAGTATCATATATCAAATCTGGACAGTTCAACTTACCTGAACTTATTGCTGGGGTCGAATCGATCTGTGGTCTCAAAGCGATGCTTGTGAAAGTTTCGTACCTCTTCCACTGGAGCTGACTGGCGTAGGACAAATGGTCTTCCCGGAATATAGTAGTCACGAAAGAAATCTTCTTTTGATAACTCACCATATACAATATCCATATCACATCTAGTCTCATCATATTCGTATGCTGTGTATGAAGACCAGCCAGAGTCGCCAATTTCATCCATATACTTTGTCTTTAATGGACGACGACTTCGTAAATTAGGATCAGTACTTTGGACGTTCAATCCCAAAATTGACTCGGCAAAGTAAGGTCGAACTGGAGACCCTTTTAACTGGATATAATCCTTGACAGTTCTCCCTTCAGAATCAATCACCAAATTATTATTACCTTTGGTTAGTAGCTTGACAATATTGGCATGTCCGCCCTGTATTGCTCGTTGAATAGAGTTGGTCTTTGCATGCCAGTCCCCCTGACCTGTAGGACGGTACAATGGATCGAGATTGAGTGACAGTAGCTTCTCGACAACTCTGGGTAAGCCCGTAATACTGGCATCTAATAGTAGCTGATCTGAGATCATATTGGGCATATTGTTGATTAGCAAATCAACACAATCCATAAAACACTGCTCTCTATTCTCCATTTCGGCCCTGAGATAAGGGTGGTCGATCTCCTTCAAATACCCTTCAGGGGGTGGTTGCCTAAGTGGAAATGAATATTGACATAGTCCACCGAGATTATATGAATCGTCCTTTCCAATTAGCAGATTATCACTACCCTCTGGCTCATAATTACCATCTTCCCAATGGCAACGACTGTCATCATTGATTGTATACTTGGTTAACTCGTTAACAGCTTCTTCAACTTCTTCATCATTAGGAACTTCAAAAACTTTAATCCTTGGTTCATTTTTGATTGAGGAAGGAGGAGTCTCAATGCTGTTATAATAATGATTATAATATGACACAACCATCAAGATTGATGGAATCATCATCAAAATAGCAGTCGCCCAGCCATATGATTTTGCACGGATGGAATTGCTTCTGTTATTGCTTTGTCGTTGTTCTTCCAACACCCCATCATCGCCACGATAACTCTCTTCGATATCATTACGACCTTGAGCTTCTTGTTGTAATTTCGTAAGAGGATGAACTCTATGATGACGATTTTTCATGATGATACTTTATATTGTATTGTACAATAGTATTATCTATTGCTGGATTGCAATACATAGGTAGGCTCAACAGGCAGGGTGGCATCAAAGTTGCTTACATATCTGGCGTGCATTCGCAGTATCTTAGGGTATCTTTTTTTTTTATCATCCCGGAGCGGCACGACGCGCACGGCGGACGGCGGCAGCAAGTTTATAAATCAATCAAGTGTGCCGCTCTAGTGGTTCTCTGAGGCACTGATCTAGGGGACCAAGCACTAATAATATAGAGGAACAAAACAGTAGGATTCGCGGTATAATCGAATAGTTGTATCATGATGCACAAAAGACTATCTCTCCGCCGGAGAGCAAAGGGTGGTAGAGATATATATATTGAAAGCCGTAACGATGATGTAGAAGAGAATAACCGCGGCGGTGGCGATGAAGAGGAAAAACGGTGGCAACAACAACTTGAAGGAAAGACAACTACGACCTCTAAATCAAAAACCACTAGCACAGCTTTTTGGTTATTGGTAATTACATTTATCTTATCGGTTGCATTGTATTGCAAAAAGACCATTGTTGGGAGTACAACTGGAGGTGGTGGCACCGCTACTTATTCTAGTCATCATCAATTACTCAGCTCTTGTCAACAACGAGATGATTATAAAGATCAACAGCAAACTAAACGATGGTCAGAACGTACTCGTATTAAAAGTAAAGTACGCAGTATTTTCAATTGTGATAACCTCACCGAAGGGTGTCTAGGATATTTCTATCCTGCTAACTTCTTTGATGAAAAATGTGGACTTGGTAAGTGTATGGAACATGTGATACCTTATATTGCAATACTTTTGTCTAACCATTATCACTCCACTCGCAACTAACAGGACGTGACTATGTTTATCAAATTCAAGATCTTAAAGCAATGTTGGAAAAGAATACACTTTGGCCTAACATGCCAGACATTGGTTATCCGACATTAACTGCCGCAAATCTTTGTTTGAATGAAACATATGATCCATTGGAATTTGATACTTCATTTGATGAGTCTACATTAGATAATAATATTGGTGAAACTATCCACGAGAATGATCGATGTTTCACCGAGCGATTGTCTATGATACATGTTCATAAATCAGGTGGAACGAGCTTGCATAGGACATTTGATTACTTGGATAAATATAGTGGTGCTGAGTTAGTGAGGCATAAATGGTTCATTTCGCCTCGTAGGGCAATTGATAATCTTGCTGCGATTGAATTGGAACGCTTAGCAAACATTGAAGTTGGTAGTCGTCTAGGTAAGTAGTTGACAAACACATCGTATGTGTGTACATGTCTATATGATGAGTTGATATCATATGTGTGTTATATCATCTCTCATATCTCATGCCATACTCGTCGCTCGATCATCTCACACATAAACAGAGCTTGATTGGCCCAACGAGGGGAAAAAATATAATGGAACTGTGATCCGTAAGAATATGAAAGCTGCGGATACCTACACTATACTATTCGATGATGACTCTGTTGAAATGCATAATCTCGCCGCAGAAAGTTTTCGTTTACTTGGGTATACTGACAAGCTACAACTTCCCTCGAATATTGACTCAAAATTGAAATACGATGATGATTCTTCAATAGAAGAAGTGAAGAAGAACACAATGGCATCATTAAAACATGCAACACATTATCCCTCTTCTAAGTTTGAATCTGAGGATCATGTCATGTTCGCGGTAATACGGGATCCGACGGAACGTTTCATTTCATCAATTGGACAGGCGATGGGTGGAATGGGGTCAAAACGCAACGTCATAGGGGGAAAATTACAGAAGGAATGTATCAAATCTACTTCGGCAGAAACTTTAAAGTGTATGGCAAAGTATGTCCGAGATCACGGGCACTGGATAGAACTTCACTTTGCTCCTCAAGTTATTGATATTTCATTTACAGTAATGTTTCAGGATGTACCCGTTGGTATATTTCCTTTTGCAAAGTTAGGTAAAGTCCTTGACTATTTGGGGAATGCAGGCAATCAAGAGCTCAAAGTTCATAGGGATCGACCTCATCCAGTACTCAAAAATATGTCAATTCATGACTACGACGAGGAAAGCCTGCGTATAGTGTGTGAAATTTATGCCATGGATGTAATTATGCAGAGATCAATGGGGCAGGAAGTGCCGAGGTGTGATCCTTTCATTTAGATTGTGTGTGTGTCTGTGTAGAGTAGATAGAAAGAAGCTAATACTGGCTAAATATTTGTATTAAGACTTTATAAATGAAATATCCATATTATCATCTTAAGGGCTCCTCCTCTGACACTATCTTAAAGAAGATTGGAGATGTTACAACCTTCCAATCATCTCCTTGAAACAAAACTGCATAAATGAATTCATCGCCGCCGCCAAGGGCTGGTAAAGTTGTTGTGAATGGAAAGGTTGGGTTTGATACACTGGCAATGGGTGATCCATTTCTTATCAATTCAATCCATGTAAATGCATGATTAGAAATCACATCAAAAGTACATGAGTGCACTCCTCCTTCAACGCTCTTAATAATGGATCCTATATCTTGGTCGTCACATTTGAATGATACTTTAACTCCATCGATTAGAGTTGAGTAGTACCTCCGTTCCTTTAGAGCTTCCATGATACTCTCTCTTGAGAGCTCCTTGGCAAGAACGGCCATTCGGCTTTCATTTTTGGTACCCCAATCCCAACCGTGATTATCTTGACCACCACCAGCACCGATATACCACCCTTTTTGCAAAGCCTCGTCGTAGTATCTTACACCATCGATACCTTTTCTTGAATAGTAATCTTTGTCACGATTCCACATCTCCATCCCGACAATACGCTTTGTCTTTGGAAAGTTGAATTGTTCGAATGAGTCTGAACCATATTGTCCTGGGTGATTGAAGATCGCAAGACCACTCGGTTGTGCATCAAGCCAATCAACAAATTCATCTAATGTATCACAGTTCTAATGAGTTTCATACAGAAGAGAGGGGTTTAGTGTTAGTGCTGTTTGGTATGTTAGCTCTGAACGAGCGTACAAAACAATTTCATGTGCAAATAGCTCACCTCATGACCTGCATTACACCAATGAGGGGTTCCTACGACTGTAAAGTGGCCTAAAGATATTTATATTTTAGTGAGAGCAGGCGCATTTTTCATATAATAGAGATAGAGAGGAGTGTGTAATGTTGAGTGAAAGTTTGACAAGTCAAATGAACTAAGTCATGACCACAATACCTTACCATGATTCCTGCCCAATTCATGCCCATAGTCTGCCTCGTCACTAGTCCATTCGAAGCCGACCAAAGAAGTGAATACTCCATCTTCATTAAATGAGTTTGCAACACTGTTTGTCAATTCCCAATTCTTAATACTCATGTCTCGTGGATAATAATCATGGTCTAAAAGATGTGCGTTTTATTGAAAGAGAGAGGGGATTGTAACTTGTGTTAGTACATGTGAGAAGTGGCCAAGTCATCTAGACTTCACATTGAACACTTGAATTCACACAATAAAACATTACAAACGCGGCTTTCCTGAGGCACCAAAGAAATCCAACCCCGCCTTCTTCGCACTTGAGTATGCATCATAGGGGGTACCACTTCCATCCGATAAACCAGTGTGTGAATGCAAATATCCATAATATATATTATATGGACTTGTTGTGAGTTGTTCAACATGCTCCTTTGCATCGACTGCATCGTCATCGTCATCATAATCTGGAATATTATTGTCATCGTCATCATCGTCGTAAATTAGAATATCATTGTCAATCTTCTCGGATGTGGGTGTTAGGATATCAAGCAACATATCTAGTATACCATATAGTTCACGAGAATCTCTATCTTGGTAGCTTTCTCCTCCTCTTAGTGCCATCGTTGTTCGATCCATTGCAATAGCAAGTAATATTATGTGAGTGGAGCTCATCTTCATGATGAAAAGGAGACTGTATTGAAGAACTATCTATAATTGTTCCAACTTGGGGTGATTGATTGAGTAAGTTGTTTCGGGATGGTGGCTACGCCACTTTGGTTGCTCAGGCACTCGGTACTTAAAGAACTGAAACCTATCCTATTGATAGGATAGAGCTGTTAGTGTTTAACAAAGTGAGCTCATAAATGTACTACCTCTTCTTTACTCTTACTCACTTAATTGTCAGCTACAATCGGACAGCCCACCCATTTTTGGAAGTACGCCTACGCCACCAATTCCCAAATTTTTCAGTGTTAAAAGTCATTTTTCATCCAATTGCCTATCTCTAGTGTCAGTTGAAGTGGTGCAATGTTGGACCAGATGTGATACATGCAAAATAGAAGTAGGAAGATAGTATTGTACGGCTTAACCCCAATTTTAGATAGAGAGAATGTAGATAGAGAGAATTAGATAGAGAGAAAGAAACTAATACTGGGGCTATTCCTGTTACGAATCTAGCAAGACTTTAACTCTTGGCATCAGCAACATAAGGTGTCACTCATTCAATACTATTACTAGTGATTAATCGCGGTAGCCTTTAGCTGCTGCTGTTTGTTGACTCTTAATCATCATTACTTCATTTCTTCTACCACTATTATCAGCCTTCTCCTCTCTGGAAATGATTTCTTCTACTAACTCTATGTCATAAACTTTTACTTTCTCAAGCTTTTACACTTCAGTCAGACATAGTTGCATTCTTTCTAAGAGGTAAGCAGTTAACAACTTTCTCACCCAATCGTTTTTGCTAAAAAAAAATAATCAACACACTGTCGCCCTGAGCTTAAAAGATAGTCTGCTGCCCAATTGCATTTAAAACAAACATGCAGTTCGAGGTTACACCTTTCTTTTGAATTGGCCGTAGTTGTAGATTGTGCTAATATCCAAGGGCACTGGTCAGTAGCAAGTCTCCATAAACAGTGTGTATCAATGAACTTGCTCTCTACCTACGACGATGTTTACTACTATTTTTTGTTGAACACGAAGACAATGAATCCTTAGATGAATGCTGTTGTGATAGTGTTGCTAGTGATTCATAGGAACCAACAGGGCTTAAGCACTCATGTAATGACTTTTCTGTAAGATGAGTTCTAACATTTCTAGGTAAATGCCTTACTAATCCCAAAGGATGTTCCAGTTCTAAATGATACCTTGTCTTAACAGCCGCACAACTAACAACAAAACACGCCCCCAACGATGTTATTAGGATTGTTAGTCCGACAAGAGATAGCGGTGAGAGTATGGAAAGTAAAAATAATACAAAGCCAAGTAAAAAGGCTGTACTAAAGATGAATAACTTTTGTTGTAACTGTTCGTATTCCCCTCCCGTACTACTTTCCCGTAGGTTCCGCCGTATATTTTGGTGTTGCCGATTGCTTTTGGTAGGGGTAGGCTCATTGATGTTGAAAAAATGTGATGAATCTACCTTGGGTATATGAAGTGGTGACTGTTGTTGTTGCATTTTGAT